>OGWT01000154.1_pt1 | contig 50367 bp, 39 predicted proteins | sample 1576101 | NCBI WGS metagenome assembly OGWT01 (sample SAMEA3541481, study PRJEB24748) | human gut metagenome | biome: human gut; feature: human-associated habitat; material: faeces | place: China | collected 2012 | reverse complement strand
ACGTCGTGAGACAGTTCGGTCCCTATCTGTCGTGGGCGCAGGATATTTGAGGAGCGCTGTCCCTAGTACGAGAGGACCGGGATGGACGCACCGCTGGTGCACCGGTTGTCATGCCAATGGCACGGCCGGGCAGCTAAGTGCGGATTGGATAAACGCTGAAAGCATCTAAGCGTGAAGCCATCTCCAAGATAAGATATCCCATAGCATAAGCTAGTAAGACCCCTCAAGGACTAAGAGGTTGATAGGCTGCATGTGTAAGTGCGGTGACGCATTGAGCTTGGCAGTACTAATAGGTCGAGGGCTTGACCATAAGTGGTTAAGGTTTTCAAAAGAAATCACAAAACTTTATCTTTGTTCAGTTTTCAGGGTGCAGAGAAACCCAACGAGCAGAAATGCACCATTAGCTCAGTTGGTAGAGCACCTGACTCTTAATCAGGGTGTCCACGGTTCGAGCCCGTGATGGTGTACCACCAAATGGCCCGTTGGTCAAGTGGCCTAAGACTCCGGCCTCTCACGCCGGCAACAGCGGTTCGAATCCGCTACGGGTCACCAAAAGGAATAAGACAGAGAGATCTGTTTTATATATATGGAGCAGACAGCGAAAGCTGGTTGCGAAGTCGGTGTTAATGACGATGAGGGTCCACCTGTTCCCATTCCGAACACAGTAGTTAAGCTCATTCGTGCCGAAGATACTTGGCGGGCAGCCGCCCGGGAAAATAGGTCGACGCCGACACAAAGGTACCGGTTTAGCATAGGCTAAGCCGGTCGAAATATTCCTCAATAGCTCAGTCGGTAGAGCATGCGGCTGTTAACCGCAGGGTCGTTGGTTCGAGTCCAACTTGGGGAGCCACTTATGACCTGAACTTAATGTTCAGGTCTTTTTGCTGTTTGATTATCTATTATGATTCATTATTTTTTATTTGTTAGAAGAAAATAGATGCGTATTGTAAACTATCATATAAAATATTAAAACCCCATTGATTTTTAGCTAATCAATGGGGTTAGTTGTTTTGCCATCGTATATTATTGACGGTCAGAATTGTTATTTTGCTTATATTATTTTATCTTTCGTCAAGAGTCTGGTAATCTCTGTGGGCTCCTACGCTCTTGTAAGCAGGTCTTATAATCTTTCCGCAGTTTATGAGCTCTTCCATACGATGAGCACTCCAACCTGCAATTCTTGCAATTGCGAAAATCGGAGTATAAAGCTCAGAGGGAAGATCCATCATGCCGTAAACAAAGCCGCTGTAGAAGTCAACGTTTGCGCTGACGCCTTTATACATCTTTCTTTCTTCAGCGATAATTTCAGGAGCCAGGCGCTCAACGGTAGAATAAAGCTTAAATTCTTCCATTCTGCCTTTTTCCTCAGAAAGATTTTCAACAAAGCTTCTGAGAATATTGGCTCTCGGATCGGAAAGGGAGTAAACAGCATGTCCCATACCGTAAATGAGACCTGATTTATCAAATGCTTCTTTATGAAGAAGAGCACGTAAGTATTTTGCTACTTTATCTTCATTGCTCCAGTCGTCAATATTCTTCTTCATATCTTCGAACATTTTTACAACCTTTATATTGGCTCCGCCGTGCTTAGGTCCTTTAAGTGAGCCGAGGGCAGCAGCTATTGCCGAATAGGTATCTGTTCCCGATGAAGTTACAACGTGAGTTGTGAATGTTGAGTTGTTTCCGCCGCCGTGTTCTGCATGAAGCACAAGGGCAACATCGAGAATTTTTGCTTCAAGCTCAGTAAATTTACTGTCAGATCGGAGCATATGAAGAATATTCTGTGCAGTTGAATATTCAGGCTTGGGCGAATGAATGAAAAGACTGTTTACATTGTGGTAATAGTTATATGCATGATAACCGTAGACAGAGAACAGAGGGAACAGAGCAATAAGCTGTAAGCACTGTCTTAATACGTTGGGAAGAGAAGTATCATTTGGGTTATCGTCATATGAATACATTGTCAAAACACTTCGTGCAAGAACATTCATCATATCAGAGCTGGGAGCCTTTAATATGATGTCACGTACAAAGTTTTTGGGAAGTACTCTATAATAAGTAAGAGTTTCATTGAATTTTTTAAGCTGTTCTTTATTAGGAAGCTGTCCGAAAAGCAGAAGATATGTTGTTTCTTCAAATCCAAAGCGTTTTTCTTTTATGAAGCCACTGACAATATCTTCAATATTTACTCCTCGATAGTAAAGCTCGCCGTCACAGGACACCTTTTGACCGTCTACCATCTTAGATGATATTATCTCGGAAATTTCAGTAAGACCGGTAAGAACACCATTTCCGTTTAAATCACGAAGACCACGGTTAACATTATACTTAGTATAAAGTTCAGCTTCGATGCTGTTGTTTGAACGGCAAAGCTCTGTAAGCTCTAAAATTTCCGGAGTGATGGTTGAATATGGATTCTCTTTCATCACTATCCCTCCTTGTGTATTATTTGACATCATAAATTTTACCATAAGCTTATTAACGAATTGTTACGGAAATATGACAATAGCAAAACAAAATGCACGGAATATTTTTGTTAAATATTCCGTGCTCTTAATATTTTTTATTTATTTTACTATTTTATGGAAAATCTTTTTACCTTTCTTAATTACGACTCCCTTAGCGGCATCCTCGCAGGTGATAACCTCATCAATAGCAGATACCTTATTGTCATTTACGGAAACACCGCCCTGTGTTATGAGACGGCGTGCTTCGCCCTTTGACTTAACAAGTCCGGCTTTGACCATTGCATCAATAACTGTTATAGCTCCGTTTTCAAAATCAGCATCTGTGAGAGTTGTTGTAGGCATATTATCGGAATTTGCATTATTTGAGAAAAGAGCCTTTGCGGCATCTCTTGCCTTGATTGCCTCTTCTTCGCCGTGAATGAGCTTTGTAACCTCAAAGGCAAGTACTTCTTTAGCCTTGTTGATTTCACTGCCCTCAAGCTTCTCATACTCTCTGATTTCATCCATGGGGATAAAGGTGAGCATCTTCATGCAGTTTGTAACGTCGGCATCATCAACATTACGCCAGTACTGATAGAACTCGTAGGGGCTTGTCTTTTCGGGATTAAGCCAAACAGCACCTTTTTCGGTTTTGCCCATCTTTCTTCCGTCGCTTGTCTGAAGAAGTTTGAAGGTCATACCGTAAGCTTCTTTGCCCTCAGCACGTCTGATAAGCTCAACACCGCCTATAATGTTGCTCCACTGATCGTCACCGCCAAGCTCGAGGCAGCAGTCGTACTTTCTGTTAAGCTCAAGAAAGTCGTAGCTCTGCATAACCATGTAGTTCATTTCAAAGAATGAAAGGCCACGCTCAAGACGCTGTTTGTAGCATTCAGCTGCAAGCATTCTGTTAACTGAAAAATGAACTCCGACTTCTCTCAGAAATTCAATGTAGTTGAGGTTCATAAGCCAGTCGGCGTTATTTACCATGATTGCCTTGCCGCCGGAAAAATCAACAAGCTTTGACATCTGCTTCTGGAAGCAGTCAATGTTATGCTGAATTGTCTCTTTGGTGAGCATTTTTCTCATGTCTGTCTTTCCGGAAGGGTCACCTATCATTCCTGTTCCGCCGCCGAAAAGAGCTATCGGCACGTGTCCGGCACGCTGCATGTGAGCCATTACCATAATCTGAACAAAATGGCCTACATGAAGGCTGTCGGCAGTGGGGTCAAAGCCGATGTAAAATTTGACGCCCTTGTGATTTTCAAGTAAATCCTGAATTTTTTCTTCATTTGTGAGCTGAGCAATTATGCCACGCTCTTTGAGTTCGCTGAAAACTCCCATTGTTAATTCCTCCGAATAAAATTATTTTATTTGCTTTTTGCAAAAAAATAAGCCCTCTGCAAAAAGCAGAGGGCGGAATAAACCGCGGTACCACCTCTATTTACCGTTTTCTCACAAAAACGGCCTTAACGGGTACAAAAAATATACCCTTTCGCAGTAACGTGCGAACACGGCACAGCCTACACACCAAAAGGCTTCAGCCTGCAGCTCGGGGATGTATTTCACAAGCTTTCTTTCTGCTGCTTTCACCAACCGCAGCTTCTCTTTGCAAAGAAAAACATGCTACTCCTTCCCGTCGTAGCTTTTACTGCATTATAGATGATTAATTTTATTTTGTCAACCTATGTAGTAATTATTTTAGAAAAACAGCATTCATTACAAGAAGCATAATAACTCCTGAGATACCACCGATACAGCTTATAAATATGGACACAGCATTTACACCTACTGTAACGCCGGTTAATGTTCCTAAAACATTTACAGCAAATAAGGCGACAATACCCTGAGCAGCGCTGAGTGCGAGAGTTTTTAACCCATGTCCGCCTTTTACTGCGGCGGCTATTACTGCAAGTGTTGATATAACCGCCGCAGCGCACAGGATTACAGTAAGACCTACCCCATTTTATCGATCACCCACTCGTTTTTGCATTTTTCTATACTGGCTTCACACTTTACATTTTGATTTTTGGCAAGTCTTAGCAAATATCTGTACCTTGCCTTAAGAGCTTCAATTTCATAAATTGTTGCTTCCACAAGATCATCGTCCTGTTCGTAGCCAAAATTCTCATATGCTGTTTCAATTTTTCTGCACACGTCTCTTATCTCATTCAATAGCTTTTGTTCAGGTGTTTCAATTTCCTTAGTTCTCAGCTTTTCTGCGCTGAGAAGACGTATTTTCTTTTCCAATATCGTTGTCCCTCCCGATAATATTTATGTTTAAGTATTGTGCGATTATTACCATAAATATACAGTTTGATATTATTTATTTTTTGTACGACTATTTGAATTTTAAATTGAAATAATAATCAAATTGACATAAGAACCAAAAAGTTGTACAATTCACTTGATTAGTTTTGATAATATTGCTGATAAATTTATCACTGGAAAGGGATGATTTTTTGGAATACAGTAAACTTTTTTCTGAGGGAAAAATAGGTAATGTGACAATAAAGAACAGAGTTGTCATGTCGCCTATGGTTATGGATGTAGCCGCAATTGACGGTACTCCAAACGAGCAGATGATGGCTTATTATGAAGAGCGTGCAAAGGGCGGAGTAGGTCTTATAATTACTGAAGCTACCCGAGTCGATGACAGCACAGGGCTTTTGGCTCCACGTCAGCTTGGTATGTCACGTGATAAACATATTGAGCCATTTGCGAAAATGGTTTCAAGAATACACCGTCACGGAACGAAAATATTCTGTCAGCTTCATCATCCGGGCAGACAGAGCTATTCCATTCTCATCGGAACATGGAATATAAGTCAGGCAATCGGCAGCCGCTGGAACGGCTACTGGGATTTATTTTTCGGCTTGGCGCAGTATAATAAACAGCTTGAAAAAACAGGATTGCTTCTTCCTGTAGTTGCTCCTTCTGCTGTTCCGTGCAGACATCAGAATCAGAAAACACGTGCACTTCGTGTTTCTGAGATTAAAAAAATCATTTCTGAATTTGGCGATGCCGCAAAGAGAGTTAAGCTTGCAGGCGGCGACGGAGTAGAACTCCACGGTGCTCACGGATATCTTATACAGCAGTTTTTGAGTCCTCATACAAATAAGAGGACAGATGAATACGGTGGTTCATTTGAAAACCGTATGCGATTTGTTTCTGAGATAATTGCAGATATAAAGGCAAAGTGCGGTGAAGATTTCCCGATTATTGTACGCCTTTCCGTTGAGGAATTTTACAGCAAATTAGGGGATCCTGACGAAGGAATAACTCTTCCTGAGGGAATCAAGATTGCAAAAGAGCTTGAAAAATTAGGTGTTGCCGCTTTGGATATTTCATCGGGTTCTTATGAAGCAATGAATTACTGGCTCGAGCCTGTAGAATTCGAGGTCGGCTGGAGAAAATATCTTGCAAAGGCTGTTAAGGAAAGCGTAAGCATACCTGTTTTAGCAGCTAACCTTATTCGCAGTCCTGAACAGGCGGAGCAGCAGATAGAAGAGGGTACACAGGACTTTGTAAGTCTTGGCAGACCTCTTTTGGCTGATCCTGACTGGGCAAATAAAGCAAAAGAGGGCAGGACAAAAGAAATCAAAAGATGTATTTGCTGTCTGTGGTGCTTTGAAAGCATGCTTACAAATGCATTTTATGGTATCCCCGGTCAGTGTGCGGTAAATCCGAGAACCGCCCGTGAAGTTGGAGTTCCAAAAGATCCGCCAAAGGACGGTGCCGGACGTACAGTTGCCATTATCGGAGCGGGTCCTGCGGGACTTATGGCAGCAGAAACCCTTGGCAGAAGGGGATTTAAGCCCGTTGTTTTTGAAAAGGAAAAATTCATCGGCGGACAGCTTCAGCTTGCCAATAAACCGCCTCATAAGGAAAAAATCAGCTGGTGCTACGAGGATTTGGAAACAGCTGCGAGAAAGTACGGAGCTAAAATATTTCTCGATACTCCTGCAACAGTAGAAAAGCTTAAAGAGATAAATCCCTATGCGGTATTTGTAGCAACGGGAGCTAAAGCAATACGTCCGAGAATAGAGGGAGCAGACGGCAAAAACGTATGTACTGTAACAGAGATTCTGGACGGTACTATTAAACCGGAAAAGAAAAAAATTGCTGTTATCGGTTCTGGAATGACAGGACTCGAAACTGCTGATATGCTGGCGGAAAATGGCAATGATGTAATTATAGTTGAAATGGCTGATACAGTAGCTCCCGGAACTTATCATCAGCATACGGATAATATTCTTCCGAAGCTCAAAGAGCGTGGAGTGCAGATTGTTACAAGTCAGAAGCTTGTTAAAGTAACTGACAGAACAATAGAGCTGGAAGATGTTATTGACGGTATCAAAACAGATTTCCCCATAGATCTTGTAGTACTTTCCGTAGGTGTAAGAAGCTGCAACGAAATAGTTGATGATATTAAAAATAATTTCAGCAACGTTTTTGTAATAGGCGATGCCCATAAACCGGGCAGAATAGCTTCGGCTACAAGAGAGGCTTTTGATACTGCAAGGAGTCTAAAATAAGTTTCCCTTATAATTTAAGCGGCTGCTTTAATATGCAGCCGCTTTTTGTGGCAAAAAATCTTCAGAACTTAAAGTTTATTTTCTTCTATCCACTTTTTGTTTCTCTCAACATTTTCATCGTTTGGCATTGCTATTTTAGCATCCCTTGAACGTTTGTCAGCCTGACTGATAGGCTGAGTGATATATGCACCTTTTGTTTCCATAGGATTGATTTTTTTCTTATTTTTCACATTATTCACCTCAGTTTTTATTTTTTCTCAATATAAAGTCAATAGTCAAACTGTATTAATTTTTAACACAATATTAACATTTCTTTTTTAGTATAGCTAATTGAGCTTGTTTGTGATAAAATCATAATGTATATTTATAATTTGCTGATTACTTAGAAAGAGTGATATAACATGAACGACATAACAACCTTTTACCCAATTAGGAAGATAGCAAATATCAAGGATATGATTACTCAAAGCGCAGATTTATTTGCGGATAAACCTGTTTTCATGCTTAAAAACAGCAGCGGAGAGTATTATAACGTTACATATAAAGAGTTTTACAATGAAATAAATTCATTAGGTTCAAAACTTGTTGCAGACGGCTATAAAGACGCTCATATAGCTGTTATGGGAGCCAATTCATATAAATGGGCTCTTTCATATATGTCAATTGTCTGCGGAACAGGTGTAGTTGTTCCCATAGATAAGGACCTTCCCTTTAATGACATTAAAAACATTATTGAAGTCGGTGAGGTTTCAGCAATTTTTCTTGATAAAAAAGCTTCAAAGCTTTTTGCGGAGCATTTTGAGGAGCTTCCCGAAAACTTTAAAATTATTTGTTTTGATGATATAAGAGAAGAAGTTCCGTCTGCTTTATTTTTTGATGAATGTCTTGAAGAAGGAAAAAAGATTTTCGCAGAGGGATTCAGAGAATTTATCGATGCTGAAATTGATGCCGAAGCTATGGGAATACTGATTTTCACTTCCGGCACAACAGGTATGGCAAAGGGTGTTATGCTCAGTCACAGAAACATCTGTTCAGATATTTCACTTTTAAGCGGAGTTGTAAAAATTTATCCTGAGGACAGACTCCTTTCTATTCTGCCTCTTCATCACACTTATGAATGTACTTTAGGCTTTACAATGATTATGTATTCCGGTGCTTGCATTGCTTATTGCGAGGGACTCAGATACATTGTCCGCAATCTTCAGGAGGTTCAGCCTACTGTATTTGTAACAGTTCCCCTTATGCTTGAAAAGTTCCATCATAATATTATGAAGAAGGCAGGGGAGAAAAAGGGCGGAAAGCTGATGCTCAGCGTTGGTAAAGCCATTACAAATGCTTCCAGCGCATTGGGTATCAATGTCCGTGATAAGATTTTTGGTGAAATTCAGAAAGTATTTGGCGGAAAGCTTCGCCTTATTATTACAGGCGCTGCTCCCGTAAATCCCGAGGTTGTAAAGGACTTCAAGAGCTTTGGTATCCATGTTTACCTTGGCTATGGACTTACGGAGTGTTCACCTCTTGTAATAGGCAACAATGACCGTCTTGAGCTTGCAGATTCCGTTGGTGTGCCTCTTCCCGGTGTTGAAGCTAAAATAATCAATCCCGATGAAAACGGTATAGGTGAAATTTGTGTAAAGGGTCCCATGGTTATGATGGGATATTATAAAAATCCCGAAGAGACAGCAAAGGTGTTCGATGAGGACGGTTGGTTTAAAACCGGTGATATAGGAACAGTTGATGAGCACGGTCATTACAGAATTTCCGGAAGAATAAAAAATGTTATCGTTACAAAGAATGGTAAAAATATCTATCCAGAAGAGGTTGAGTTTTATCTCAATAACAGTCCCCTTATCAGTGAATCAATTGTTGTGGGTAAGGATGACGGAGATAATGACGACGTAACCGTTACTGCAAAAATTTTCCCCAACTTTGAAGAACTTACAAAGGCTCTTAAAAAGCCCTCACCGTCTATGGAAGAAATTACCTCTGCAATCAAAGAAGTTATAAAGGATGTCAATAAAAAGCTTCCGAAATACAAAGCTATAAAGGATTTCGACATCCGAGAAACCGAGTTTATCAAAACCACAACTCAGAAAATAAAGCGCTATGCAGAGGAAATAAAAGATAAGGAGAAAGCTAAAGATTCAGGACATAAGGAAAGCGATAATCAATAATAGGTCATAGGCAAACTATGAACAGTCCGTGAACATTATTAACAAAAATCTTTCATTTTAAAATTAGTGTAAATCTTACCGGTTATCTATTTTTTTAGATAACCGGTAATGTTATAATGGCGGCACATCGGCTTCAGTGAGTTTAAAACTGAAGAGATTTATAAATTCAGAAAGAGAGATTTTTTTAATATGCAGAACAGTATAGCTTTTTATCCAATGAGAAAAACGAGAGATATCAGAGATCTTCTCCGTCAAAGTGTGGAGCTTTATGGAGACAGACCTGCTTTTCGTCTTAAAAACTCATCAGGTGAGTTTTATGATGTGACCTATAAAAACTTTTTGCATGAAGTAAACTGCCTTGGTACAGAACACATGAATAGCGGTTTAAAAAATGTAAAAATAGCTGTTATGGGTGCAAACTCCTATAAATGGATGCTCTCGTATATGTCCGTTGTCTGCGGAGCGGGAGTAGCTGTTCCCATAGATAAAGATCTGCCTGTTGATGATGTATGTAATATTCTTAAAGTGTCGGATACAAAGGCGATTTTCCTTGATAAAAAATCAGCTGTAAAAATTTTAAAGGAAAACAGCGATATTGCAAAGGAAGTAAAATTTATTTGCTTTGATGATATACGCAGCGAATATCCTGATACCGAGTATTTTGATGAATATTTTTCCCGTGGAAAAGAGAGCTTTGAAAAGGGAAACGATGAATATTTAAATCGTGAGATTGACCCGGAAGCTCTCGGAGTGCTCCTCTTTACTTCCGGTACAACAGGTATGGCAAAGGGAGTAATGCTCTGTCAGAGGAACATCTGCGCCGATATATACCTTTTGAGCGGAGTTGTAAAGATTAATCCCACCGATAAAGTGCTCTCTATTCTTCCTCTTCATCACACCTATGAATGTACCAGTCTTATCCTTATGCTTTATTCAGGAGCCTGCATAAGCTTCTGTGAGGGACTCAGATATGTTATGAAGAATCTCCAGGAAGTACGCCCTACACTGTTCATAACAGTTCCGCTGATGCTCGAAAAGGTTCATGCCGGCATTATGAAAAAGGTTGATGCCAAAAAAGGTGGAAAGCTTATTTTCGGTGTAGGAAAAGCTCTTTCAAATGTGGGAAACGCTTTGGGTCTTGATATAAGCAGAAAGGTTTTTGCCGAAATCCAGAAAGTTTTCGGCGGAGAATTGAGACTTATAATCGCCGGCGCAGCCCCCATGAATCCTGATATTGCAAAGGATTTTATGAGCTTTGGCATACCTCTCTATTTAGGCTATGGACTTACGGAATGTGCTCCTCTTGTAATAGGCAACAACGACCATGTTTCACTTCCCGATTCAGTTGGCGTACCGCTGCCTGAGGTAGAGGTAAAGATTATAAATCCCGATGAAAACGGAATCGGTGAAATCTGCGTAAGGGGACCTATGGTCATGCTGGGATATTATAACGATCCTGAAGAGACAGCAAAGGTTCTCAGTGAGGACGGCTGGTTCAGAACAGGAGATTTGGGCAGCGTTGATGAAAACGGGCACTACCGTATCAGCGGAAGAATTAAGAACGTCATAGTTACAAAGAATGGTAAAAATATATATCCCGAAGAGGTTGAGTTCCACCTCAATAAAAGTCCACTTATCAGTGAATCTCTTGTTGTGGGCATTGAGTCTGAAGAAAACGATGATATTTTAGTTGCAGCTAAGATATTCCCGAATTTGGAGGAAATTACAAAGGAGCTTAAAAAGCAGTCTCCTACAATTGAAGAGATTAAGAGCGTAATAAAAAATGTTGTAAGGGATGTAAATAAAAAGCTTCCCAGCTATAAGGCTATAAAGAGCTTTGATATAAGGGAAACCGAATTTGTGAAGACCACAACTCAGAAAATCAGAAGACACGCAGAAAACATCAAAAACTAAAAAATGTTATAAAGCTCTCAAAGGATTTTAAAATCTTTTGAGGGCTTTTTCTTGACTTAATTTCTTATTGGAGTACAATTTTCATAATAGATAAAATCTTGCCTTAGAAATTTTTCGGAGGTTTCATATGGATAAAATAAACGAATATTTTCCGGTTTGGAATAAACTGACAGTTCAGCAGCAAAGAAAATTTTCGGATAATGCAGTGGAGAAAACTTTCAAAAAGGGAGAAAAAGTACACGAGGGATCTTCTGAATGTACAGGTGTGCTTTTGGTTACAAAGGGAAGACTAAGGGTTTTCATAGTGACCGAAGAGGGCAAGGAGATAACTCTTTACAGGCTTTTTGAAAGAGATATGTGTCTGCTTTCGGCTTCATGTATAATCAACAGTCTGCAATTTGACGTAACTGTTTCGGCTGAGGAGGACAGTGTAATTATAAATGTGCCTGCCGATGTGTATAAAGGGATTATGTCTGAAAATGCAGCAGCGGCGAACTATACAAACGAAATAATGGCTTCACGTTTTTCGGAAGTTATGTGGGTATTGGATCAGGTTTTGAGCAAAAAGCTTGATACAAGAGTAGCAGCTCTTCTTTTGGAGGAAAGTGAGCTTTCGGAAGATGGAATTATTACTTTGACACACGAACAGCTTGCAAACCATATCGGTTCTGCAAGAGAGGTTGTAACGAGAATGCTCAAATACTTTCAGAATGAAGGTCTTGTAAAGCTCAGCAGGGGAAGTATTGAGATTACCGATAAAGAAAGACTGTCTGAGACAGCTTATCCGTCAATGCGCTGAATAATGTGATAAAGTCACTGAAAGAATATTAAAAGCGTGATATTATTAGCTCACAAAATAAAAAGAGGAGCGATGAAAATGTCAGTTCTTTCAGTAAATAAAAACAGCTTTGCACAAGAGGTAATAAATTCAGATAAAACAGTTCTCGTTGATTTCTGGGCTTCGTGGTGCGGACCGTGCAGAATGCTTTCACCCATAGTTGATGAAATCGCAGCGGAGCATCCTGAAATCAAGGTGTGTAAGGTAAACGTTGACGATGAACCTGAGCTTGCACAGAGCTTTCAGATTATGAGCATTCCGTCACTTATTGTTTTCAAAAACGGAAAGGCAGTTGCAAATTCTGTAGGCCTCAGACCCAAGGCAGAAATCGAGGCGATGATAAAATGAGTTTTCTTGATTTTTTTACGGCTTCAAAAGTAAGTTTTGAGGATGGACTTAAAGAATTTCACAGCGAAAAAAACGGGGTTCTTCTGGACGTAAGAACCCCGGAGGAATACAAATTTGAAGGTCACGTTCCCGGAAGTGTAAATCTTCCCCTTGACAGGCTTTCCGGAATATCAATAGATAAAAGCAGTCATCTTTTCGTCTATTGTTACAGCGGAGCGAGAAGCTCACAGGCAGCCCGTTATCTTAAACAGCTTGGATATACCGTAACCGATTTGGGAGGTATTACCTCTTACAGAGGTTCCCTTGAATAAAAGGAGTGCAGAAAGATGAAAGTTGTAATTATCGGAGGAGTCGCAGGAGGAGCAACAGCAGCAGCACGTCTTCGCAGACTTGATGAAAGCGCAGAGATAGTAGTGCTTGAGAGAAGCGGATATGTTTCCTATGCAAACTGCGGACTTCCTTATTATGCAGGTGGCATTATTAAAGATAAAAGCGCACTGACTCTTAAAACACCGGAGGATTTTTACGAGCGTTTCCGTGTTGATGTGCGTGTTAAAAATGAAGTTACCGCAATAAATCCTGAGAAAAAGACGGTTACTGTCCGTCGCCTTGAGGATATGAGCGAATATGAAGAAAGCTATGATAAGCTGATACTTTCTCCGGGAGCAAAAGCTATTCAGCTTCCTCTTCCGGGAGCCGACAGTGAAAAGATAATGACTCTTCGTACTGTTGAGGATGTTTTCAGAATCAGAGAGTATCTGGAAGAAAACAATCCCAAAACAGCTGTTGTAATCGGCGGAGGTTTTATCGGACTTGAAGCCGCTGAGAATCTTATGCATTACGGAGTTAAAACAATTCTCTTTCAGAACAGCCCCCATGTAATGCCGAATCTCGATTATGATATTGCAAGTCAGGTGAACTCTTATCTTCGCAGTAAAGGTCTTGATTTAAGACTTAATAAATCTGTAAACGGATTTATTGAGGAAAACGGAAAAATAACAGTAACCGTTGAAAATTCCGAAAGCGTCAGTGCCGACCTTGTTATTATGGCAGTAGGTGTTGTTCCTGAAACCCATTTGGCAGAGAATGCGGGACTTAAACTTGGAATAAAGAAAGCTATTGTCGTAAACGAACATATGGAAACTTCTGTTTCTGATATTTATGCAGTAGGCGATGCAGTACAGATTAAGAATTTTGTCACAGGCGAGGATGCACTCATTTCCCTTGCAGGTCCTGCCAATAAACAGGGCAGAATAGCGGCGGATAATATCTGCGGTATCAGAAGCGAATACACAGGCGGACAGGGTTCATCTGTTATTAAGCTTTTTGATATGACAGTTGCTTCTACGGGCATCAATGAAAAGAATGCCTCAGAATTAGGATTGGAATACGATAAAGCAGTAACTTATTCTGCATCCCACGCAACATACTATCCCGGTGCAACGGATATGACAATAAAAACCATTTATGTTCCGTCAACAGGTAAAATCCTTGGAGCTCAGATTGTGGGTTTTGAGGGCGTAGATAAGCGTATTGATGTTATGGCAGCGGCAATCAGAGGAGGTATGACCTCAGTTGATCTTGAAGAGCTGGAACTTTCATATGCACCGCCGTTTTCATCGGCAAAGGATCCTGTAAATATGGTGGGATACGTTATAGAGAATCTCCGCTCAGGACTTGTAAAACAGCATCACTGGCACGATGTAGAAAAGCTTATAGGTGATGATTCTGTTATTCTTCTTGATACAAGAACAGTAGGGGAGTATAGACGTGGCAGAATACCCGGTTCTGTAAATATCCCTCTCGATAGTCTCCGTGAGAGATTGGGAGAACTCAATAAATCAAAAAAAATTTACGTCAACTGTTTCAGTGGTCTCAGAAGCTATATTGCTTGCCGAATCCTTACTCAGAACGGATTCGATTGCAGCAATCTGTCGGGCGGATTCAGGTATTATGAATACATCGCAGGGGATAAGGCATATGATGAAGAGCCAACACATCCCTGCGGAATAAAAATAGAAAAATAAAATATTTCATATTCAGCATAAAACAGCAGCCATATAAAATGGCTGCTGTTTTTCTGATAATGTTTGATTTTTATGCTTTAAATTCAATGCAATCCTTTTCTTTCAGTGTAACCGTTTCGCTGAAAATGACTTCACTGTTTATGTTTTGACTTTTTAAGGCATCTGTGTTTTTGAAGGCTTTTATTTCCTTTGAAAAGTAACTTGGTAAAACAAATTTATCAATGCTGATTTCACCGTAAAGAACAGTAAATCGAATAGTATTTCCGTTAATTTCAAAAGTACCCCAGCTGTTGTCAAGACTCCAAAAGGTTTTAAAGTTCTCATTGTTTTCAATGGGCTTAAATCCGATAGTGTTGTTGGGTTTATCAAAAATGAATCCGCTGAAAAGAGGGATAAAGGAATAGCTTGCCATTGAGCGGGCATATGAGGAACCGCACTCGATTTCGGCATAAGGATTTCTCTTTTTGCCGTCGTATCTCTCACGCACTGCCTCTATGCATTCTATGCCCTCTTTAATAAGTCCTTTTTTAATCATTTCGGCAGCAGCAGCGTATTCAAAGCCTGTCATTACCTCTTCAGAGTAGGGAATAGGTATCTGAGGCTTATAGGTGTTCTTATCCCAGTTGCAGATTAAAAGTCCTTTTTCGTCGTTCAGAGCAAAAATGCGGCACGGATTAAAGATATCTCTCATGGATTTGAAATTGATGTCATAAAGGCTCTTTAATGCTGTGCGAGCTTTATCATCAGGGAAAATTTCGCCCAATCCGCATATATCCATATGCCACTGAGAAACCATCTGATCGATTTCGCATCCGTCGCCTATCTGATATTTGATTTCTTTTTTCTCATCGTTCCAATATTCGTTATAAATGTTTTTGTCTGACTGCTCATAAGGCTTTAATGTATCTTTATTTTTACGTCAATTTTCTGAATGTAATATCTTCCGTTCCAAAGCTCTTTATCAATATACTTTTTGCCCTTTTCGGCAATACGTCTGTATTCGTCGGCGGAATCCTTTTCGCCTAAATAATCCGCAATTTCGGCTCCTGCAATAAGACCGCCTATATAAAATCCCGTAAGCCACGGGTTAGCACCGAAAAGCTCAACATCAAGGGTGTGATGCTGTCTGCCGGTTATTACGCCGCTTTTTTCAGGATCCCATTTATCGGGATTTTTATCGCTCCATGCATATTCGAGAGCCTTTTTAGCCTCTTTCCAGTTTCTCTTTAAAAATTCATCGTCACCTGAAATTTTCCAGTCACGGTATAGCTTTATTATTCCTCCGAACTGACCGTCAACACAGGCTCTGAAATTCCATGGCTTTGAGCCTATTGGCAGCATAAGCCTGAATTTCATTTCTCCTGTTTTAGTGGAGTTGTATTTGTAGTCGGAATCACGCATTGAGCGTTCAAGAAACGGGAAAAGGAAGGGGAGAGCATAGGCGTAATTCCATACGTGAGTGCAGCTTCCTTCACAGCTGCCTGTGTCGGCGTTTGTGCCCTCAAAAGCATAAAATGTGCCGTCCTCAAGACGCATGCAGGTTGTACTTTTCAGCACAGCAAGGTTTGCTCCGGCTGCTTCGAGAGCTTTTTCAGGGATAGTTGTGGAATAAAGAGCGTCAGTAAATAATTTTGTCTTTTCAAAAAGTGAATCGAAGTTTTTAAGGCAATATTCCGCTGTTTCGTCAGATCCTGAAAAAAGAGAAGCGTAATAGTTTTTCCATGAGGGTCTTTTGAATTTAAATCCACCCCAGTATTTTTCAAATACGGGGAAATACCATGTAAGTACAAAGCGTATGGAACCATTTTCGCCGGGTTTTAATTTTATGTGACCTGCAAGAGTGCACATATCGCCTATATCAAGTCTTCCGTAGACTTTTTATGGTCATCGTAATGACAGTTTTTAAGTTTTCCCGGAGCCGAAAATTCACGCCAGAATACAGTTAAATCGTCAAACCAGCCGGAACGATACCAGTATTCCTGATAGGAAACATCGTCACAGTCGGTTGCAATTTTTAAAGTTCCCTTTTTATTTTTTGCGCTTTTAAGAGATATTCCCGAAACGGAGCCGCTTTTTGAGAAGTCGTTTTCGGTATCGGGCTTAAGGGGATTTCCGCAGGAAAATGCAATAGTATATGTTATTTCTTTATCTGAGTCATTTTCAATATCCCACTGGAAGAATGCTGCCGGAATACTGGAGTTTTTGTCGTCAGATGGGATAAATGGATTAAAGGCAGAAAGCTTTATTCTTCCCGGGAAAGTTGATTCATTATAGCTTATTTCAGCAAGAGGGAAGCGTCCGCTGAAATTTACATCTGAGAAATGAGCCATACCTGCCAAAGTGGTTCGATTGGGGCCGTGGCCGTATCCCCAGGAGTGATGAGTGGAGGCGGATTTATCGCCCATAATGTTTTTGTATATATCTCCCTGAAGAATTCTTGCATCAAGAACTTCTCCGCCGCATTCCGCTTTTACGGCAAAATTAGTGTATTCGTTATAAGAGCATTTATTTGGACGGTTAAATATTTCCCAGTCAATAAGCCGTCCGTTTCCGGCAAGACCTACGCTGCCGGTTCCTATTCCTCCTAAAGGAAATGATATTTCATTTAAATATTCTCCTGAAAAATTAAGCATCTTTATCCTATCCTGAAAACGTATTATTAAACCCTGTTGATTAATAAAAATAAAGATACCACATTGCGTCAAAAAGTCAATGGTAAAAAAACGATTCTCCATTTTGTACAAATAAATACTTTTTTAGTTGTAGCTAATCACATAAAAAAAGAGCGAAGAAAACTTCGCTCAAAAAAATATTTTTAAATCTTCGCTGTTATATATTTCTGCACCGGTAAACATATCGGAAATAAAGGCCTGTTTTACAAAAATATGGGGAATGGCATAATTTTGCACACGTCCCGATAGATTTTCTTTTATATACTCTGCTGAAATAAAGTTATCAGGCGCATAAACAAAAAGGTATTCAGGATTGTAAATTGACACAATGGAAGCTGCAATCATAACAAAAGCATCCTTTGTTATGTCTTTTCCTGAAATATCTGAGGCTATGGGCAGATTGTGAATTTCACCTGCATAGCCTGAAAAACCAGTGAGGAGCTTCCCTTCATTTACAAAGCCTGAACCGAAGCCTGAAAAACCTTGCTGAAATGCAGCAATGACTGAATTTTTGTTTTTAACATTTTCATCTCTGAGAGCTGAAAGGGTTAAAATATTCATGTCATTTTCGACTTTTATCACAGCCTGAGTTTTGCTTGAGTATCTTTCTCTAAAGTCCATACCTTCAAGAGAGGAGAGCCTGAAGTTTTTTCTTATTATGCCTTTATATACAGGGGCCGGTAAAACGAAGGTAAGAGTTTTAAGATTTTTGAATTTCTCAAATATCTTTTCGGTTTCGCTGTCTATTATTTCGAGAGAAGATGAATCGTAGATCTCTCTCTCTGATGAATATACTTCATCTAAGCAGAAATTGCAGACTTTGGTAAAGATAGTGTCAATATCAATGATAATCGTTGCAATAAAGAAATAGTCGGTATTTATTTCAAATATCTGCGCTCTGCGGCCTGCTTTGTCGGAAACAGTTCTTTCCTCACAGGAATGAAAAACATTGTTTTCTACTCCGAGAGATACAAGCTTTTTAACTGTGGGAAAACTGAAACCTGTGTTTTCGGCAATTTCTGGCAAAGTAGCTTTTCTGGCTTTACGCAGATAATTACATATAATATTCAAATTTTCATTTTTAATTTTTCTGAGAGCTTGATTTTCCGTGTCATTCGCCTCCTAAATTTATTAAACCCACTTTAACAAATATTTTGAAATTAGTCAACAGGGTTTAAATTATTATAACGCTTTGCATGGATACATAATACCATATAAAAGTTACATATTACAAACTTGTCGAATTTGTGATAACAGTATAAAATAGTTGAGTAATGTTACAATAATTTATTGTAATTTATCTCACTTTTTGCAATAATCATGATTATTTTTCTTAAATTGAAAAATTTTTTGCGTTTATTAATTGAAAAAACTGATAAGAGGGGATAAAATGAATAAAATAGTATTTTCTGATTCGGCTAAATATTTTGAAGAAGCCTTTCCGGTTGGAAATGGTTTTTTAGGTGGAATGTATTACGGCGATGGTGAGAAAGGCAAAATCTCACTTAACCTGGATTCTCTTTGGAGCGGAAACGGAAAAAACAAGGGAAAAGGCTTTGCAGCGGATAAAATAGAGCTTGTAAGGGATACGATAAAAGCCGGAAAAGTTAAAAAAACTGCAAAGCTTCTGAAAAAATACTTTTACGGTGATGATTCCGAAGCCTATGTGCCTTTGGGAAATTTATACATAAGAGATGAAAATCATGATCGTAAGGATTACAGCCGTGAACTGGATTTAGAAAAAGCAGTGGTTTCGGCATCATATACGCAGGGAGAATCTGCTGTAACCGAAGAATGTTTTTGCTCAAATCCAGATATGGTGTTGGCTGTGAGAATTAAATCTGACAGTAATGATTTGGCGAGAACAGTTGACTTTGAACCGGCGCAATACTGCGAAAAAAGCTATAAAGACAGCGGAATAAATTTTTTTGGAAGATGTCCTGATAAATGTTATCCTGTCACATTTTCATCCGGTGAGGGGACTATAAAATATTATTGCAGCATTAAAATAAAGAGCGATGGTAAAAGGAATATTGACGGCGGAATAAAAATCACCGAGGCGTCATATATAGAAATTTATTTTTCAGGCACTACCGATTTTTATGATTCGGATGCCAATGAGGAAAAAATATCCGCTGTAACTGAAAAGGCTGTACAGTCAGGATTTGAAAACCTTAAGACAAAGCATATTGAAGATTACGGAAATCTTTATTGTAAGAGCAGCCTAAATATATCCGGTGATGATACAGCTGATAAAAGTGAAACACTTTTTAATTTCGGAAAGTATCTGCTTATATCTTCATCGAGAGCGGGTTCCCTGCCGGCTAATTTGCAGGGAATCTGGAGTGAAAGTCTTGAACCTATATGGAAATGCGGATATACAATGAACATAAATCTGCAAATGAATTACTGGGGAGCAGAGCAAGTGGGACTGGGTGAATGTGTAGAGCCCTTAATTGCTTTCGTTTCAAGACTTAAAGAGAGTGGAGAAAGAACCGCCAAAGAGATGTTTGGCACTGACGGCTGGTGTGCATTCCATAATTCGGATATATGGAACATGACAACACCGGTGGGCAATGAACATGAATCTGATCCCAGCCAGTATGCATGGTTTATGGGTGCGGCAGGATGGCTTTGTCTGCCGCTGTACGAGCATTTTCAGTATACAGGGGATACGGAATATCTGAAAAATGTGGCAATGCCGGTAATTGAGGGAGCCGTCAAGTTTTATTTGGCGAATTTGGAAGAGTACAAAGGAAGTCTTACGGTTATTCCCTCTGCTTCACCTGAAAACACATATAGAAAATTTGGTGTAAAGCACGCTCTTTGCTGCGGAGCGACTATGGATAATTCAATTATTGAGGGACTTTTGAGAAGCTATATTGATTGCTGCGGTGTTCTTGGAATAGCAGGAGAGCTTTCCGAAAATGCGGAAAATGCTCTTAAAAAGCTTCGCAGACCTCAGATCGGTTCCGATGGAAGAATACTTGAGTGGGACAGGGAATATAAAGAATCTGAGGTAACACATCGTCATATATCTCATCTTTATTTTAATCATCCCGCATCCCTTAATTTTAACGGCGAATATGATGAAGCCATAAAGAAGAGTCTTTCTGTAAGAGGTCACGGAGGCACAGGCTGGAGCATTGCATGGAAAGCCAATCAGTATGCACGGCTTCACGACGGCGAAAATGCGTTGAATCTCATTAAACGTCATCTTAATCCCGTTGAGCCCTCAGCATCACTTGACTATTCAAACGGCGGCGGAACTTATCCCAATTACTTCTGCGCTCATCCGCCTTTTCAGATTGACGGAAATTTCGGAATCATGGCTGCAATAGGTGAAATGGTCATGCAGTCAAATTACGGATATATTGACATTCTACCCGCTCTGCCAAAAAGCTGGAAATCGGGCAAGGTAAAGGGAATGAGAGCAAAGGGCGGATATAAAGTATCCTTTGATTTTTCAGAGGGAAAAGTTCTCAGCCTGATAGTGGAGCATGAGAGAAAGAAAGAGTGTCTTGTAAAGGTGAACTCAGAAGGGCGCACCATTCCTACTAATGAATTAATCTGTTTTTCAGATTAACATAAAGCCGATTAATGCGGCCTAAAAACTATTTTATGAATGGGGAGTGTCAAGGTGGAAAACACTAAAAAGCAACAGAAGTATGTATCAATGCAGGAAATGATAATTTTCTTAATGGGCACCTTTTTCCTTACAATGATGCAGGGAATGCAGGGCAATTACCGTCAGGCATATCTGGTCAATGTTTTGCAGATTGATTCCGATTCTGTTGGATTCATCAATTCTTTTTGCACCATTGCGAGTTTTGCAATCAACTTCTTTTTGATGATGATTATTGACCGTGCTCCGAAAGACGGTAAGAACAAATTTAAGCCTATTGTTGCAACATGGGCTATTCCAACGGGAATACTTGCCGTGCTGCTTTTCTGGACACCGAGTTTTATTCCAAAAACCGGAGTAATTATAGTAGCTTATCTTATTGTCATACAGCTGGTTTATAATATTGCGAATACTTTTGCAGGAACTCTTAATAATATCGCCGTTGTTATCTCTCCAAATAATGAAGAGCGTGATACAGCCCTTACATTCCGTGGAATTGTCAACGCCATAGGAAATTCTGCTCCTCTTGTAGTTGTGCTTGTAGCAGGTCTTATCACAAAAGATGAGGGATTACAGTATCTCGGTTCAGCTGCCCTTTGTGCTCTTATAGGAACCATATTCATGCTCTGGGCTAGCAAAATGGTAAAAGAGCGCATTACATATACAAGTGAAAAAGTAAATCCTCTTTTGGGTTACAGGGATATTATCAAAAACAAATACGCATGGATTGTGCTTATAAGCGAGTTCTTAAAGAATTTCAGAGGCATTGCAACTTATATGGGAATTTTCCTTGCGGCTGCACTTTTAGGTTCAACAAGTAAGTATATCCTTTTGGGACTTCCCACAGGCATAGGCACATTTGTGGGTATGCTTATAGTAAAAGCCTTTCTCAAAAAATTCAATTCAAAGCAGATATATATTGCCTCGGGTATTTATTCGGTTATTGCAAATACAATCGCATTTGTAATCGGAGTAGCTTACTTTAAGACAGGATCAGCAATGCTTCAGATAGTTTTCATTATTTCGCTGTTCCTTATCGGCCTTCAGTTTGGAGCTTCAAACTTGCTGCCCTCAATGTTCCAGGCTGATATCCTTGAGGATATCGAACTTAAAACAGGCAAGCGTCTTGATGTAAGCCTTGGATTTGTGTGCGGAATAGGTTCAACTATCAGCGGAGCCATAGCTTCCGGTGTAGCGCCGCTTATTCTTTACGGAGATAATTCTATAATCCAGTACATGCAGCCAGTTGAGGGAGTTTATCCCGAACAGGCGCTTAGAACCAAAATACTTCTTTTGTTCTTCTATACAATTTTCCACGGTCTTATGATGCTTCTTGCTGGAGTACCGTTTTTCTTCTATCGCCTTACCGGAGAGCGAAAAGAGAAGATACACGCCGCTGTTTTGGAAAAACGTGAACGTATAGAAGAGAGTCTTGACGGAAAGACAGTAACAGAAAATGAAAAAGAAAATGACAGTGATAAAAAAGACACTGAATAATTAATTTTAAATAGTGGAGGATTTTTTTATGAAATTACCTGCATATCCGCTCATAACAGTTGACCCGTTTTTCAGCATCTGGTCAAAGAGCGATAAGCTGTATGACGGACCTACATATTTGTGGTGTGGAATAAAAAAGAGGATTACAGGAACGGTTTATATAGACTCAGCTGCATACAGATTTCTCGGAAGCGGCCAGTCAAAGGTAATGGAGCAAACCGATTTCGAGTTAACGCCTTATATTACTAAGTATACTTTCGAAAATGAAAGTATAAGATTAAAGGTTTCTTTTTGGACGCCGCTTTTGCTTGATGACTTATACATAATGTCAACTCCATGTTCTTATATAGATTATGAAGTAGAAGTTATAGACGGAAAAAGTCACGATATAGCTTTGGTATTTTCGGCGGGAGAAGAATTTTGCTACGATAAATGCATAAAGCGTGTTGTTAAAACAACGGGAAACGCCGGAAAACTGTCTTACGGAAAAATCGGTCGTTTCTCTCAGAAACCTCTTAGTAAAGTCGGAGACGGAGTTTCAGCAGATTGGGGATATCTCTATGTGTGCGGCGGTGAAATCTCATTTGGCCTTACAAAAAAGAATGCAGTGAAATCAGTATTTAAATTTACACAGCTTACAGGAAGTGCAAAGGCGGGAAATATTGTAGCCTTTAACGATATACTTTCCATAGAATATTTCGGAAAACAGCTTACAGGACTTTGGAAAGAGAAATTCACATCCATTGAAGATGCAGTAGCCTATTGTGATGAACACCACGACGAGCTTTTAAATGCGGTGGAGGAGCAGAATAGAAAGATACTTGCTGATGCTGAAAGATTCGGCGAGGACTACTGCAAAATACTTACCGCTGCCGCAAGGCAGGTGCTTGCCGCTCATAAGCTTGTAAGAAATACAAACGGAGAGCTTCTCTATCTTTCAAAGGAATGTCACTCAAACGGCTGTATCAATACGGTAGATGTATCATATCCCGCTGTGCCCATGTTCCTTGTCTATCGTCCAGAGCTTGTAAAAGCGATGATGACCGGAATTTTTGAGTTTTCACGTATGCCTGTTTGGCAGGCAGATTTTGCTCCCCACGACATCGGTACATATCCTGTTGCAGACGGTCAGGTTTATGCGCTTAAAAACAATTACACAAAGCGTATAAACAGGAGAACAATATATAAAAACAAAGATTTCGGTATTTTTAACCGGGACTGCCAGATGCCTGTTGAAGAGTGCGGAAATATGCTTATTATGTCCTACGCTTATTATTATGTAACCGGTGACGCTTCCCAGCTTAAAGATAACTTTGATCTGCTTAAAAAATGGGCGGATTTCCTTGTTAAGAAAGGCATAGTTCTCGACAATCAGCTTTGCACCGATGATTTTGCAGGACACAGCGAGAAAAACGTAAACCTTGCAATAAAAGAGATTATGGGAATTGCTTGTTTTGGCAGAATCTGCGAGGTGCTTTCTCAGGGGGATAATGCTGTTTATTTTGAAACGGCTAAAAAGTATGCAGACGAGCTGTGCCGTATTTCCCGTATAAAGGATTATCTTACTTTCTCTGTGGGTAATGAAGAAAGCTGGAGCTTAAAATATAATCTTGTCTGGGATATCCTCTTTAATTTTAATGTTTTCCCGGAAGAGATTTATAAGGGCGAAAGCGAAAAATACCGTAATGAGCTCAATAAATACGGTGTGCCTCTTGATTACCGTAAGGATTTTACAAAGACGGACTGGATGCTTTGGGCTTCCTGCCTTGATGAAACAGGGGAGAATGTAAAGACATTTTCATCCTGCATTGTAAAGTATCTTGCAGATACTCCGGATAAAAACTGCTTTACGGACTGGTACGAAACTAAAAAACCTGAGGAAAGAGGAATGAATCACCGCAGCGTACAGGCAGGACTTTGGATGCCGGTACTAAAGGATAAAATATCAGAGGTGAAAAAAGATGAGTGAGCGCAGTTTTTATCTGATAACTGATACTCATTATTTTAAAAATTCTCTGGGAGCCACGGGCAAAGGCTACGATAAATTAATGCGATATGAGCAAAAATGTTTTGCCGAAACCCAGGCTATAAATGAATCGGTATTTGAATATCTGGGAAACAGTGAAGAGACCGATACAGTACTCATTGCCGGGGATTTATCCTTTAACGGAGAGAAAGAAAGTCATTTGGAATTTATAAAGCTTTTGAGAGAGCTTCAGAATAAGGGAAAGAGAGTTTTTGTAATAACTGCCGGACACGATTTTAATTATCGTCCTTTTGCCTATGATGGAGACAAAAAAATATCTCTAACCCAAAAAGCAGATTTGTTTGATAATTCCTATGACTGCGGAACCTCATTTATAGATGACGGATGCATAAAGAAAAGACCGGAGGGAACCAAAAGAGACGAGCTTTTCGACCTGTACTATGATTTCGGTTTTAAACAGGCAATTGCCGTTGACCGCAAACACCTTTCCTATGTAGTGCAGCTTTTTGACGGTGTTCGGCTTTTGGCTCTTAATAACGACGGTGACTGCGATGAATTTATAACTTACGACGATGAGCAGTTAAACTGGATAAAGGAGCAGGCGGAAAAGGCGAAAGAGGACGGACAGATGATGTTTGCCATGAACCACTATCCGTTGCTTCCGGGTCAGCCTTTGTTCGGAATCATTCCGACCGCTGTGCAGCAGAACAGCGATAAAATAACCGATATGCTTGCAGATTTAGGTGTACATCTTGTCTTTACGGGACATATGCACAATCAAAGCATAAATGAAAAAATCACTGCTGCCGGAAATAAATTTTGCGATGTCTGTACAGGTTCTGTCATTGCCTGTCCTGCATATATGCGGTTTGTGACAATAAAAGATGAATCAACGGTGGATATTAAAAGCATCCCGACTCCGGATTTTGAATGGGATACACAGGGAAAAAGCTGCAAAGAGTATTTATCGGATTTATTTGACAGCATGATTCTTAATATCCTTGAGGATATGAAAACAAATCCGAAGGTAGTATTAAGAAGGTTCAAAGCGGAGGATGCAAAAGCGCTTTATCCTGTTGTGGAACTTGTGGGAAAAATATTTTCGATTTTAACTGTCGGAAAAGCATGCAGGCTCCTGCGGGTAAAATGCAGTCCTGAAATTAAGGATATGCTTGTTAAAAACTATGTAGCGGAGCTTGTAAGAGGCGTGTTTGAGGGTAATCAGACCTTTAAAGAGGGTACACCTAAAGGCGATGTTTTTATTGGAGTGCTGGATAGGATTAATCCTATCTTAAAAAAGGTGCAGCTTAAGGACATCAACGGTCAGCCTGTAGATCTTTACGATACCCTTAAAAACACGGCAGGAAATTATGGAATAGACGATTATAATGCAGTATTAAAACTTAAATAAAATTTTAATTTAAAGGAAACGAAAATGAAATATTCCTTTTATCACATTACGGATCCCCATTATTTTTCTAAGAAAAATTATGACGGCGATCCATGGGCTTTGCCCCAGTGGAACGATCAGATAGCTATGCGAGAGAGTGAAGAGATACTTAAAAAAGCTCTCGGTATGATTTTAAAAGACAGCGAAACCCATACGGTTATTTTTACCGGAGACATGACTCATCACGGAGATAAAGAAAGTCATGAGGAGCTTACAGCGCTTCTCGATTCCTTTGAGTCCGAGGGCGGAAATGTCTTTGCCTTTACCGATTCCCATGATTATCCCGATGAAATGCCTGTTTTCCGTTTCGGAAAGGACGGAAAGCCCTATGAAAAAGAGCATATGGAAAAGGAAGAGGTTTTGCCTCTTTACAAAAAGTATGGGGTACATAAGGCTCTTGCAGTATACGGCGAGGGAGAATCCTTTGTTGCGGAAATTTTTCCGGGGCTCAGATGCATAGCTCTCTGTTATGAAAAATCAAAAAACGGATTTTACTTTTCTGAGGATTATAAGCAGTGGCTTAAAAATCAGGCACTTTCAGCTGAAAAGGAAGGAGCTGTAATGATAGGCGGCATACATCCGCCTATTATTGCTCCTAATCCTGTATACTCCGTAATAAGCCGTGAGAATGTTTTTGAAAACGGTAAAAAAGTCGGAGCAGAACTTGCTGAAATGGGAATAAACTTAGTCTTTTCCGGTCACTGCCATATGCATGGAATACAGTGTTCAGAAAGTAAGGACGGTAAGCCCTTTTACGATGTAAGCACAGCTTCTCTTGTAGGATGTCCTCCTAAAATGCGCCGTATAACTGTTGACACAGAGCTTAAAACAGCGGAGATAACTACCATACTTATGGATTTGCCGGAACTGAATTTAGGTATGAGCCTCGAGCAGTACTGCCGAAAAGGATTTTTAGGAAGTCTTGAGGTTATTCCATACAATATGGAACACGATGTTAAAGCATTTGCGGAAACAGGTGGAGGAATAAGCCTGCCAAAAGAAAAGATCATGAAGCATAAGCGAATTGTAAGCGGAGCGGGTAAATTTTTAAATAACTTTACCTTTGGAAAAGCAGAAAAAATAGCCCGCCTGGGAAACGGACTGAAAAAGATTGAATGTTCTTCAGTAAAGGATAAAAAGGTTGTTCCCTTTGTATTTGATATTATCTGTAATATTTACAGCGGAGACTCCTATATTTCTCCTAAATCAGCCGAATATCAAATTACATCAGGTGTAGTTTCTGTAATTGACGGTGTAATTAAAATTCTTCCCGTTGATTTTAAGAAGCTGACAGGGTTTGGTACCTTAAAGGAAATAGTAGAACCGTTACTGTTTAATAAGGGCATTGATCATAATAACGCTGTATTAAATTTAAAAGAGCCTTACCTTTAGCCGAGGTTGGTTATAATGAATTTTTTATTAAACAGAAGAAAGATCGCCTTCTCGCTGTTTATGCGTTTATTTTATAATAGGAATGAGCTGACATATGAAGTATTCTATAGAGCAAGCAAAAGATATCATTTCAAAGTCAATTCAAGTAAAGACAATAGAGCTTATCGGATATGGAAATCATTCAGAAGCTTTTTGTGTCAATGATGAGATGGTTATGAAACTCCCAAAGTGCCGAAAAGCAAGCGATCGTTTGAAAGTTGAAATGCGTGTATTGCAAGGGTTGGAACAAAAAATGTCGTTAAATATTCCGAATGTTATTTTTAATGGTACATTTTTTGATGGTCATGAAGAATTCGTATACTTTGTTTCCAAACGATTAGACGGCAAGAAGTTATCTAAAGCAGATTTTCTAATGCTGGATGAAAAAACTCTTTTTCAAAATGCAGAAATTATAGCAGATTTCTTGTATCGTCTGCATAACCAAAAGGATATTTTTTCAATCAAAAGAAAAGATTTGGTTTTATTGCATGGTGACTTTAGCCTTAACCACATATTATTTAATAATGAAAACGTGGTGTGCGGAATTCTTGATTTTGCAGATAGTCGAGTTGGAAAATTCAAAAGCGATTTTTCCTATTTACTTGATGACGAAGATGACGAGGAATTTGGTGCAAACTTTGGAAAAACAGTTCTTAGTATATATGAAAGTTACAAGGTGTTCTGATGATTGAAAAGTGAAAACAGCGTGATAAATATTTATAATTTCCTAACGGCATCTTTGTGGACACTGTCCGAAAGTGCAATAGTGGGTTGTATACTTTTTAGAAATAAATATATAGCAAAAGTCGAGGTAGAATTAACAGCCACTACCTCGACTTTTTAATTTTAGTTACTGTACCTCATCACTAATAGGCAACGATATCTTTTTGTCTGTTTTCAATTTTTGTTTTTCAGTTCCTCGAGTTTTTTTATTATTGCCTTTAAAGCTTCGTTGGGGTCGTCAATGTCAAGTACGGTTGACTCCATAGGACAGAAGCCTGTATTTGTTCTGTTTCTTATAGCCTTTACTTTTGAGGCGAACTGATGTGAGATATTAAAGTTCTCCAACGTTTGACTTGCCGGTTCGCTTATAATTTCAGCATACACTTCTTTAACTCCGAGCAGTACATATAAAAACGCCGCTGCTTTTCCCACAACCTTGTCTGCTGCCGAAAACTCCTTTAAATCAGTTCCAGACTTTATCCATGAAAGCAGGGGAGCAACTCCACGCTGACTGCTGGTATATACTTCTTCTCCCTTACAGAGAACGCAGGTATATTTTTCCTCCAAAAGAAGGCTTTTTGCCTTTTGAGTATCAGTTCTCATATTTTTTTGAATGTTCAGTACGGTAAATAATAAGGGGAATAATTACAAGCTGAAGAGCTATACCGAAGATACCGGTCAATACGCTTGTGAAAACTGAGGCAACCTGTACGCTTTCGCTGCCAAAAACATAAAACGAGGTAGCAATTGCAGCAGCCTTTACCAAACGACCTGCGATCTGTACAATCAGAACTTTGACTGCTGAGGGCATTTTGACGCTGCTTAAAAGTCCGGCAAACAGACCGTAGGCGCAAAGCTCAATTGCCATAAAGGGAAGCATTGTTATTAAAGGCATACCGGACAGTGCATAGCTGATAATGGGTGCCAAGAATCCCGAAACCGCACCGACGAAAGGACCTGCAAGAAGTCCTGCTAATATAATAGGAAGATGCATGGGAAGAAAAGCTTCTCCCACACTTGTTCCGAGGCCGGATACAGCACCGAAAGTGTGGAAAATCTGGGGCAGAATAACTGCTCCTGCAATAGCGGCAATAGTGTAAATTGTTTTAGCCCTCAGTGAAAGCCGGGGCTTTTCAAAAGTTTTAACTGCTGATATATTGGACATTTTTAATCTCCCTTAATTTATATGGATTTTATTTTGATGCTTCGTTTACGCATCTCAGAGCGTTCAGTGAGCGGGGATATCCGATATAGGGAAGGCACTGAGATATAATTTTTATCAAAAAGTTTTTGTCGTTTCCCATTCTGATGTTGGCTGCTGAATGGGAAATAAGCTGAGGTTCGCATCCTCCCTGAGCTGATAAGAAGCAGAAAGTTATAAGTTCTCTCTCCTTAAGGTCAAGTCCGCCTCGTGTATAGTAGTCTCCGAAGCAGTTTGCGGCAAGCCAGTAGTTAATATGACGGCTCTCTTCGGGACCGGATTTCCAAAAATCATTCATGGACTCGCCGAAAATTTCTACCTGTGCCTGAGTTCCTTTTTCTCTGCGCTCCTCGGCTGAGATTTTTTTCTGAGAGGGAAGGGGAAGAGAAACGCCTTTTTCAGTGAGTACTTCATTGAAAATTCTTATAAACGGCAGTACTCTGCCAATTCCCAGATAAGCTGTACCCTGATAGATTATTTCTCTTATTCTTACAGGTTCCATGCCGAAATCCAGTGCGGCAGAAAGGATGATACGAAATTCTTCCGTACCCTGACAGCCTATAAGTGCTGCCAATATGGCGGTAAAGCGAGTTGTATCATCCAAATCGTCGTGGTCAGCAACTTCACCATATGCAAAATTATTTAATATTTCTGCAAAATCAGGATCGTTTTCAAATGCCTCTTCATAATACTGAGGTAGAAATGTTTTAAAATTCTTATCTGAATCTGACATTATAATACTTCCTTATTTTTCAAATTCATTGGCAACTTCTTCCAAAAGCTTGCGTATTTTAAGGTTCTGAGGACAGCTGTGCTCGCATTTGCCGCATTTTATGCATTCAGAGGCCTTTGCGCTCTCTGCTGATTTAAGAACCTCCATGTAATTTTCGTTGCTGACACTTTTAAATTCTCTTGCGGAATTAAGACAGGCAAATAAATCGGGTATAGCAATGTGCATGGGACATCCTTCTATGCAGTAACGGCATGCAGTGCAGGGAATGAGATCCTGTGAACGGAAAACTTTTGCAACATCCTTTACGGCTTTAAGCTCAGTTTCGCTGAGAGGAACAAAATCTTTCATAAAGCTGAGGTTGTCGTTCATCATATTCATGTCGCCCATACCTGAGAGAACCATCATGATACCCTCAAAGCCTGCTGCAAATCTGATAGCGTAACTTGCGGCGCTTCCGCCATGTAAGCCGTCAATTATTTTCTGTGCTTTTCTCGGAAGCTTTGCAAGGGTTCCGCCTTTAACAGGTTCCATGACTATTATGGGTTTATTGTGCTTGCGGCACACCTCATAGCACTTTCTGCCTTCTACGGAGTCGTTGTCATAGTCAACGTAATTAAACTGAATCTGTACTACCTCAATCTGAGGATATTCAGTTAAAATCTGATCGAGCACCTGGGCTTTGTCGTGGAAAGAAAGACCGACGTGCTTTATTTTTCCCTCGTTTTTAAGCTCGAAAGCGGTTTCATAAGCACGGCATTTTTTGTATTTTTCAAAGAATTTCGCATTCTGAGCATGCATAAGATAGAAATCAATATATTCTACTCCGCAAGCTTCAAGCTGTTTTTGAAAAATTACACGTATATCTTCCTGCTTTTTAAATGTATGCTCGGAAAGCTTGTTTGTAAGTATGTAGCTCTCTCTCGGATAGCGGCTTGTAAGACAGTCACGCAATGCGATTTCGCTTTTGCCGTCCAAATATCCGTGAGCGGTATCAAAATAGTTAAATCCGGCCTGTAAAAATGTATCAACCATTTTGGTAAATTCATTATAATCTACTTTTCCCCATTTCATGGGAAGACGCATACATCCGAAGCCGAAATTCTTTTTTACTTCGCTGAAATAAGTGTTCATTTTACTCCGCTCCTTTCGGAATTTCATTTGTATTGTTCTATTTAATTATATCACAATATCCGCCTCTACAACAGATATTGTATTTGCATTGATTTAATTTTGTCAGAATCAGTCTATACAGAAAAGACCGCTTAAAAAGCGGTCTTTAAAGTTATCATGATAAATCAATATCTTTTAAAGCGGTAAAATCAGCCTTTACCATAGGGGAAGTATCAGTTATTGATAACCGAATCCACCTGATAGCTTAAAGTCATAAGGCTGTCGCTCAGGTGAACGTTTTCAACGGCAACACCAGGATGTTTTGCTGCAATATCGCAGTGACTGAAATTCCAGAATCCCTTTATGCCCAGTTCAATAAGCTGGTCAACAGTTGCGGCAGCGCCTTCGCTGGGGATGCACAGTACAGCCACAGTGGGATGATACTCTCTGCAAAAATCATCAAGGCCGTCGGTCTGGCGTACCGGTATACCTCTTACCATATTTCCCGCCATAGCTTCGTTTTTATCGAAAATTCCGATAAGGTTAAAGCCTCTTGCCTCAAAGGACATATGTGTGGCAATAGCTCTTCCGAGGTTTCCGGCTCCGATAAGGATGGTTTTGAATCCGTTGCCGAGACCGAGTATTTTGCCGATTTCATAATGGAGCTGCTCAACATTGTAGCCGTATCCCTGCTGTCCAAAGCCGCCGAAGCAGTTAAAATCCTGGCGGATTTGTGAAGCGGTAAGCCCCATTTTATTTGAAAGTTCTCTTGAAGAAATTCGGGTTACACCCTTGTTTTTGAGCTCTCCCAAAAATCTGTAATATCGAGGTAAGCGCTTTATAACAGACATTGATATGCTATCGTTTTTTGCCAAAACAACTCACTTCCTTAGTTAATCAGCTTTCGCTTGAAAGTCTCTGAACTGTTTCCATTACATAGTTGCCGAACTCTTCGCAGGTGCAGCCGTCCTCACGGCCAGTAATGGAAATCTTCTTTTCTTCTGTCATGCAGATATCAAGTGCTCTTTCGAGAAGGTCAGATTTGTCCTGACGGTCGATGTGTGAAAGGAGCATGACGGAAGCACGGAGCATGGAGCAGGGATCTGCATACTTGCCTCTGCCTTCCTGAATCATACGGGGAGCGGAGCCGTGGATAGCTTCAAACATAGCATATTTCTTACCAATGTTTGCGCTTCCTGCTGTACCAACGCCGCCCTGGAACTCAGCAGCTTCGTCGGTGATGATATCGCCGTAAAGGTTCGGGAGAACGATTACTTTGAAGTCTCTGCGGCGCTTCTGGTCGATAAGCTTTGCTGTAAGTATGTCTATGTACCACTCATCTGTTGTGATTTCGGGATACTGCTCGCCAACCTTTTTGCAAAGGTTAAGGAACTTACCGTCAGTTGTCTTTATAACGTTTGCCTTAGTGATAATTGAAACTCTGTCCTTCTTGTTCTTGCGTGCATACTCATAAGCGAGCTTTGCAATTCTGTCGCAGCCCTCGGAGGTTGTGACAACAAAGTCAACTGCAAGGTCATCTGTTACATTAACGCCCTTTGAACCTACTGCATAAGCGCCTTCTGTGTTCTCACGGAAGAAAGTCCAGTCGATGCCCTCTGAGGGGATTTTAACGGGACGCATGTTTGCGAAAAGGTCAAGAGCCTTACGCATTGCAACGTTTGCGCTTTCGATGTTGGGCATATCGCCGCCGGCTTGGGGAGTAGTTGTGGGTCCCTTAAGAATTACGTTGCAGGCTTTAAGCTCTTCCATAACGTCGTCGGGGATAGCTTTCATAGCCTTGATGCGGTTCTCGATTGTAAGACCGTCGATTACCTTAAACTCAACCTTGCCGCTCTCAACGTCATCCTTGAGCATGTACTCAAGAACTCTTGCGGATTCCTTTGTGATGATCGGGCCGATGCCGTCGCCGCCGCAAACGCCGATTACGATTTTATCGAGAGAAGAATAGTCAACGAAATCCTTATCTTCCTTGATTTTTTCTGAACGTTCAATCTGCTCTCTGAGAAGAGCTTCAAACTTTTCTACTGCTGCTGCAATTTTATCCTGCATTTCAAATTTCCTCCGAATTATTTCTTTGCGTTTTCTCTTGTGTAGTTAAGAAGTCCGCCTGCAAGGAGCATATCTTTCTGACGCTGTGAGAACTCATAGCAGAGTTTATACTCTTCGCCTGTGGTTGTATTTTTAAGAGTTACCTCTTCGCCCTTTTCGATTCTGTTGCGGATATCGGGAAGAACAAGCATATCACCCTGAGTGATCTTGTCATAATCGCTCTCATCAGCAAAGGTGAGGGGAATGATACCTGCATTAATAAGGTTAGCGCAGTGAATACGTGCAAAAGATTTTGCGATAACTGCTTTGATTCCGAGATAGAGAGGAACAAGTGCAGCGTGCTCTCTTGAAGAGCCCTGACCGTAGTTCGCGCCGCCGATGATAATTCCCTTGCCTTCCTTCTGGCATCTTTCGGAGAATTCGGGATCGCACTGAGCGAAGCAGAACTTTGAAAGATAGGGGATGTTTGAACGATAGGGGAGAATCTTTGCGCCTGCGGGCATAATGTGGTCGGTTGTGATGTTGTTGCCAACCTTGAGAATAGCGCTTGCGGAGATTTCCTCACCCATAGCCTCACTTACAGGGAAGGGCTTGATGTTGGGACCTCTGAGAACCTCAACACTGGGAGCCTCTTCGGGAGTAGCGGGAGGAATAACCATTGAATCGTTAATGATGAAGTGATCAGGCATTGTGATTACGGGAGCCACACCGAGAGTTCTGGGGTCGGTGAGAACGCCTGTAATAGCGGAAGCGGCAGCCACTTCGGGGCTTACGAGGTAAATCTGAGCATCCGCTGTGCCGGAACGTCCCTCAAAGTTTCTGTTAAATGTTCTCAGTGATACGCCTGCTGAGTTAGGTGACTGACCCATACCGATGCAGGGGCCGCAAGCTGATTCAAGGATTCTTGCGCCGGCAGCGATCATATCAGAAAGTGCGCCGTTGAGTGCAAGCATATTGAGAACCTGCATTGAGCCGGGAGAGATTGCAAGGCTAACGTTGGGATGAACGGTCTTGCCCTTGAGGATAGCGGCAACCTTCATCATATCGGAAAGAGAAGAGTTAGTGCAGGAGCCTATGCAAACCTGATTTACTTTTATTTCACCGATTTCGGTAACGCTTTTTACATTGTCGGGGCTGTGGGGCATAGCAGCCATGGGAGCGAGTGTTGAAAGGTCAATTTCGATAACCTCATCATAAACTGCATCCTCGTCAGCTTTAAGCTCTGTCCAGTCCTCTTCACGACCCTGAGCTTTAAGGAAAGCCTTAGTAACTTCATCAGAGGGGAATACGGAAGTTGTTGCGCCGAGCTCTGCGCCCATGTTTGTGATTGTGGCACGCTCAGGAACAGAAAGAGTCTTGACTCCCTCTCCGCCGTATTCGATTATTTTGCCTACGCCGCCCTTAACAGACATGATTCTGAGAACCTCAAGAATAACGTCCTTTGCAGCAACCCAGGGAGAGAGCTTTCCTTTAAGGTTAACTCTGACCATTTTAGGCATTGTGATGTAATATGTACCGCCGCCCATTGCAACAGCAACGTCAAGTCCGCCTGCACCGATTGCAAGCATACCGATTCCGCCGCCTGTGGGAGTGTGGCTGTCTGAACCGATAAGAGTCTTGCCGGGTTTACCGAAACGCTCAAGGTGAACCTGATGGCAGATTCCGTTGCCGGGACGTGAATAATAAATTCCGTGCTTTTTGGTAACGGTCTGGATGAATCTGTGGTCATCTGCGTTTTCAAAACCAGTCTGAAGTGTATTGTGGTCTATGTAAGCAACTGAAAGTTCAGTTTTGACTCTTTCAACGCCCATAGCTTCAAACTCAAGGTAAGCCATAGTTCCCGTAGCGTCCTGAGTAAGTGTCTGGTCAATTCTGATGCCGACCTCAGTTCCGGGAATCATCTCGCCGCTGACGAGATGTGATTTAATCAGTTTCTGCCCGATTGTGTAACCCAATTTTAAGTCCTCCTACTTTTTCAAAAAATTAACAAAGTTATACAACGTAATTTTAAACCGCAAGGTTTAATTTGTCAAGAAATTAACACATATTTTATACATTATAAATAATAACAATTTATGAAATTTAATCAGCCTATTCGCAGCAATTTACTTGTTTATTATTGTAAGTTAGTGTTCAGTCTGAGTTTGCTGCCGATATGTGCGACTGTCGTAAAGAAAATTTGCTGTTGCTCTTTGGTTTAAATTTATTTGTTATTTGCTTATATAAACTAAGTCGCAGGCGTTTTACTTATTTATTGCTGTAAGTCAGTGTGCGACTTGAAAGCGGACGTGTCCGCCGCAGGCACTTATAGTTGTTCCTTACCGTCACTGCGAGTGCGACTTGGGTGCAGGCTCAGCCTGCTGTAAAACTCAGTTTGCTATCTGATTTTTATTGACACAGGGTTTAAAGTGAGCTATAATGAACCTACATGGAAATATGAGGTTTTCAGAGTTTCCATGCAAATATTTTTGACCGCCCCAAAGAGGGTTAAAGGCCATACGGACAGCCGGGTCAACTGCCGATTGGCAACGTTTGTTGCCTTATTGATTGAGTTAGAAGCTCAAATTTTATAAGTTGGTTACTTTACAACCGGATGCTTTAATGCATACATCAACTTGTGAAACGGTCAATAAGAGTAGTAAAAGTGAGATATTTGCTATATAGACTCTGAAATCTGTAATTCCGCTTGAATAAAATATGCCTTGGTGTCGAAGTGTCGATTTAAGGCGATTTTTGAAGTCAGGATAAACGCAAGAAAGTATGCTGTTAAAGCATATATCTTGCGTTTTTTTGTTTAAAATAATTCCGGGAGCTGGGGAAAATGGCAGAGAATGAGAAACTGAAACTTTATGGATTTAACAATCTTACAAAAGCGCTGAGCTTTAATATTTATGATGTGTGTTATGCAAAAACTGCCCGTGAGCAGAAGGATTACATTGCATATATCGATGAGCAGTATAACTCTGAGCGACTTACAAATATCCTAACTAATCTTACGGATATGATAGGAGCGCAGGTTTTAAATATTGCCCGTCAGGACTATGACCCCCAGGGAGCTTCCGTAACAATCCTCATTGCGGAGGGTTCAATGGTTCCTGTGGGAGACACTCAGCTTGCCCATCTTGATAAAAGCCATGTTACTGTGCACACATACCCCGAGTATCATCCGGAAAACTGTCTTGCAACTTTCAGAGTTGATATAGATGTTGCCACCTGCGGAGAAATAACACCCCTTTCTACTCTCGATTATCTTATTGGCTCCTTTGATTCGGATATAATAACAATGGATTACAGAGTAAGAGGCTTTACAAGGGATGTTGACGGTCAGAAGCTTTTCCTTGATCATCCCGTAACATCCATTCAGGATTATATTGACCCGGAGATTCTGGCAAAATATGATGCAGTAGATATAAATGTATATGAAGCGAACCTTTTCCATACAAAGATGATGGTAAAGGAAATAGATTTGCAGAATTATCTTTTCAAAACTGACGTTTACGAGCTTCCGCCCAAAAAACGCCTTGAAATAATGAATAACCTGCGCCGTGAGATGATAGAAATTTTCAGCGGCTGCAACGTTTACGGAAGGAGGCCGTAAAATGGGCGAGCTTTCACAGCAGAGTGCGCCGATTTATGAGGCACTGGAAAAATTCAAAAAGATGAGGGTAGTTCCCTTTGATGTACCGGGACATAAAAGAGGCAGAGGAAATCCGGAGCTTGCGGCTCTGTTAGGAGAGAAATGCGTCAATATGGACGTAAACTCCATGAAGCCACTTGATAACCTTTGTCATCCCATATCGGTAATACGTGACGCCGAAATTCTTGCCGCTGAGGCTTTCGGAGCGGCTCATGCTTTTCTTATGGTCGGAGGGACAACCTCTGCCGTACAGAGTATGGTGCTTTCCGTTGTTAAAAGCGGAGAGAAAATTATTCTCCCCCGAAATGTTCACCGCAGCGTTATGGGGGCTATTGTTTTGTGCGGAGCGGTTCCAGTCTATGTAAATCCCGAATGTGACCCGAAGCTTGGAATCCCCCTTGGTATGAGCGTTTCGGCGGTTGAAAGAGCTATTAAAGCAAATCCAGACGCAAAGGCGATACTTGTAAATAATCCCACATATTACGGAATTTGCTCTGACCTTCGCTCAATTGTAAAAATAGCCCATGAGCACAATATGCTCTGTCTTGCAGATGAAGCTCACGGAACTCATTTTTATTTCGGAGAAAATCTTCCTGTTTCCGCAATGGCTGCCGGAGCCGATATGGCGGCAGTTTCAATGCATAAATCAGGAGGAAGCCTCACTCAGAGTTCACTGCTTCTTGCAGGACCCGCTATGAGCGAAGGACATATAAGACAGATTATAAACCTTACACAGACTACAAGCGGTTCATATCTTCTCCTTTCGAGCCTTGATATTTCCAGAAGAAACCTTGCTCTGAGAGGAAAAGAGGCATTCGCAGGAGTGGTGAGCCTTGCAGAGTATGCCCGCTCCGAGATAAACGATATAGGCGGATATTACGCTTATTCAAAGGAGCTTATAAACGGCGACAGCATATTCGATTTTGACACTACAAAGCTTTCAGTCCATACTCTCGATATCGGCCTTGCAGGTATTGAGGTATACGACCTTTTGAGAGATGAATATGATATACAGATAGAGTTCGGCGATCTGGGAAATATCCTTGCCTATATTTCAATCGGAGACAGACTCCGTGATATTGAGCGGCTTGTGGGAGCCCTTGCCGAGGTAAAGCGCCGTTTCGGAAAGAGTAAGGCGGGGCTTATGACTCAGGAATATATCGAGCCTGAGCTTGCAGTTTCCCCTCAGGCTGCTTTTTATGCCGATAAAGAATCACTTCCCATTGAAGAAACTGAGGGAAGAATTTGCAGTGAGTTTGTAATGTGCTATCCTCCGGGAATACCGATTTTGGCGCCGGGGGAAAGGATAACAAGACGTATTCTTGACTATATTTCTTATGCCAAGGAAAAGGGCTGTTCCATGACAGGTCCCGAAGATGCGGCAATTGAGAGACTTAATGTTTTGAAAGGAGTTTAAAGGAGTATGGATTTTTGGTTTTCCGAAGCGCAGACACCTAATGTAAAACTTTCCATTAAAGTTGACAGGCAGCTTTACAGCGGCAAAAGTGAATTTCAGCGCATTGATGTATTTGATTCTCCTGAGTTTGGACGCTTTCTCACCCTTGACGGATATATGATGCTCACTGAAAAGGATGAGTTTATCTATCACGAGATGATAACCCATGTACCTATGGCAGTTCATCCCAAAGTCCGTGACGTGCTTGTAATAGGAGCAGGTGACGGAGGAGTTGTAAGAGAGCTTGCAAGATATCCTGAAATAGAGCATATAGACCTTGTTGAAATAGATGAGCTTGTAGTGGAGGTGTGCAAAAAATATCTGCCTCAGACAGCTTGCTGTTTTGACGATCCGAGAGTATCAATCCACTATGAGGACGGACTTAAATTTGTCCGCACAAAAGAGGATAAATACGACCTTATAATCGTCGATTCCACTGACCCCTTCGGCCCCGGAGAGGGACTTTTCACAAGGGAGTTTTACGGCAACTGCTTTAAAGCTCTTCACGATGACGGAATAATGGTAAATCAGCATGAAAGTCCTTTCTATGATGAAGATGCCGTTGCCTGTCAGAGAGCTCATAAGAGAATAGTTGAGTCATTCCCCATAAGCCGTGTATATCAGGCGCATATTCCCACTTATCCGTCAGGACATTGGCTTTTCGGCTTTGCTTCAAAGAAGTATCATCCCTTAAAGGATTTGCAGGAAGCCCGCTGGAATTTAAGAGGACTTTCCTGTCAGTACTATACAACCACATTACACAAAGGCGCATTTTATTTGCCCGCCTATGTAGAGGAGCTTTTAAAAGATGTTGAACAGAAATATTGAGGTGTTTATGGGCTGCGAAAGCAGCTTTGAAGAGGCTGATACTGTCCTTTTCGGTGCACCCTTTGATTCCACCACCTCTTACCGTCCCGGTACAAGGTTCGGATGCAGCACAATCCGTCATGAGTCTTTCGGTATAGAGAGCTACAGCCCTTATCAGGATAAAGATTTATTTGACGGTAAGGTTATGGACAGCGGTGATATTGAGCTTCCCTTTGGATGCACTGAGGAGGCCTTAAATCAGATTGAGGAAAGAGCGGCGGATATTCTCGCAGCGGGTAAAAGACCCTTTATGCTCGGCGGAGAACATCTTGTCACTTTAGGAGCATTCAGAGCGGCGGCAAAGAAATATCCCGATATTTGCATCATCCACTTTGATGCCCATGCGGATTTAAGAGAAGATTATTTAGGAAATAAGCTTTCTCATGCCTGTGTTTTAAGACGCTGCTGGGAGATAATAGGAGATGGACGTATTTTCCAGTTTGGTATACGTTCAGGGGACAGGGAAGAGTTTTCCTGGGGAAAGGATCACGTAAACACCTGCCGATTTAATTTCGATACCCTTAAGGAAACTGTTGAAAAGCTTGGCGATAAACCTGTTTACTTTACCGTAGACCTTGATGTACTTGATCCTTCGGTATTCCCCGGAACAGGAACTCCAGAACCCGGCGGAGTAAGTTTTGAGGAGCTGAGAAGAAGTGCTCAGCTTGTCTGCGAAAAAGCAAATGTCGTTGCCTGTGATGTAAACGAACTTAGTCCCCACTATGACCACAGCGGAATTTCCACCGCTGCGGCATGTAAAACAGTAAGAGAGATGCTTCTTGCATTTCAGAAATAAAACAAACAATAAAAATAAAGTGAAAGAAAGAGGAATTAAAAATGGGAAAAGCTCTTATAATAGGATGCGGCGGTGTTGCTTCCGTTGCAATCCATAAATGCTGTCAGAACAGCGAAGTTTTCGAGGAAATCTGCATTGCAAGCCGTACAAAGTCAAAGTGCGATGCTCTCAAAGAGAAGCTTGAGGGAACCACAAAGACAAAGATTACAACTGCAAAAGTTGACGCTGATAATGTAGATGAGCTTATAGCTCTTATCGAAGAGGTAAAGCCCGATGTAGTGCTTAACCTCGCTCTTCCTTATCAGGATCTTACAATAATGGATGCCTGCCTTGCTACAAAGACACATTACATTGATACCGCAAACTATGAGCCCGAGGATACAGCAAAGTTTGAGTATTGCTGGCAGTGGGCATATAGAGAGCGCTTTGAGAAAGCCGGAATCACAGCTCTTCTCGGCAGCGGATTTGATCCCGGAGTTACAGGCGTATTCTCAGCTTATGCACTTAAGCATGAGTTCGATGAAATCAACTACATTGATATCCTCGACTGCAACGGCGGTGACCATGGCTATCCCTTTGCAACAAACTTCAATCCTGAAATCAATATCCGTGAGGTTTCTGCAAAAGGTTCTTACTGGGAGGACGGCCACTGGGTTGAAACTGAGCCCATGGAGATAAAGAGGGAGTATAATTTTGAGGGAGTAGGCATGAAGGATATGTATCTTCTCCACCATGAGGAGATTGAAAGCCTTGCTCTGAATATTCCCGGAATCAAGAGAATCCGCTTCTTCATGACTTTCGGACAGAGCTATCTCACACATCTTAAATGCCTTGAAAACGTTGGCATGACCTCAATTGAGCCCATTATGTATGAGGGCAAGGAAATTGTTCCCCTCCAGTTCCTTAAGGCAGTGCTTCCCGATCCTGCATCCCTTGGTCCCCGTACAAAGGGAAAGACAAATATCGGATGCATTTTCAGAGGTAAAAAGGACGGAAAGGATAAGACCTATTATCTTTACAATATCTGCGACCATGAGGAATGCTATAAAGAGGTTGGTTCTCAGGCAGTTGCCTATACAACAGGCGTTCCTGCAATGATCGGCGCAATGATGGTTATGACAGGCAAATGGAATAAGCCCGGTGTTCATAACATCGAAGAGTTTGATCCCGATCCCTTCATGGATGCTCTTAACAAATGGGGACTTCCCTGGAAAGAGTCCCATAATCCTGTTCTGGTGGACTGATTATGGATTTCCAAAATGTAAAAACTCCCTGTTTTGTAGTGGATGAAAAGAGATTAACCGATAATCTCGAAATATTAAAGGATGTTTCCGAAAGAGCGGGATGCAAAATTCTACTTGCTCAGAAAGCCTTTTCAATGTTTTATGCCTATCCTCTTATTTCAAAGTACCTTGCGGGAACAACCGCCAGCGGACTTTATGAGGCAAGGCTAGGAAAAGAAAAATTCGGGGGAGAGACACACGTCTTTTCCCCTGCTTACCGTGAAGATGAGTTCGAGGAGATTTTAAAGTATGCTGATGATATCGTCTTTAATTCTCCCAAACAGGTAAAAAAGTATGCTCAAAAGGCAAAGGATCTAGGAAAGTCAGTGGGCTTAAGAGTAAATCCCGAATGTTCAACTCAGGAGGGTCACGCTATTTATGACCCCTGTTCACCGGGTTCACGTCTCGGAACTACTCTCAAAAATTTTGACGAGAGTATACTTCCTTTCCTTGACGGACTTCATTTTCACACTCTTTGCGAGCAGAATTCTGATGATCTTGAAACGACTGCAAAGGCTTTTGAAGAAAAATTCGGCAAATATCTTAAGGGTATGAAATGGGTTAACTTCGGCGGAGGACATCACATAACCCGAAAGGATTACGACCGTGAAGAGCTGATTTCGGTTGTAAAGCATTTTCGTGAAAAGTATGATGTGGAAGTCTATCTCGAACCTGGTGAAGCTGTTGTATTAAACGCAGGTTTTCTTGTTTCAACAGTCCTTGAGACTATGAATAACGGCATGGATATTGCCATTCTCGATACTTCAGCAGCCTGCCATATGCCGGATGTACTTGAAATGCCATATCGACCGCCTCTTATGAACAGCGGCGAACCAAATGAAAAGGAATTTACTTATCGTTTGGGCGGCCCTACCTGTCTTGCAGGGGATGTTATTGGGGATTATTCCTTTGACAAACCTCTTAATGAAGGCGATAAAGTTGTTTTTGAAGATATGGCTCTTTACACAATGGTAAAGACAAATACCTTTAACGGTATGCCTCTGCCGTCAATTCTGTACAGAAAGCAGTACGGCGAAACAGTCACTGTCAAAACCTTTGATTATGAGGACTTTGTAAGTAGGCTTTCATAAATTTTATAAAACTAAATTTTAACAGATATGCTTTCGGGCATATCTGTTTTTTTGCAGATTTTTCCTTAATTTAAATTTACTTTTAAAGTCTATTTTTTTCTCCGCAGGTAAAACTAAAAAATAAGGCGGTGAAAAAATGTACACTTACAAAATAATTAAAAACAGTGACGACACATACAATCTTATAATTTCAATCAGCCGTGATACGGAAGAATTCGGCAAAGAATTTCTTCACGGCGAAAAAAGTTCTGATGGATACAGCGGAATTTTAAAGGTGCTTTCAGGGAAATACAGAAATCTTAAAATTAAAACCGTGGTTATTTTCTTCTCGGGAGTTTTGATAGCATCAATGCCTTTTAGCGTTTTTGCAGATTCTCAGGAAGGCATATCTCCACAATCTGGGTATTCAATCGAAAGTCCTCTTGTTATTTCCAGTACGTCGCAGCTTTCTGAAAAGTTCAGCATGACCTATCTTTACGGCGGCAGTGTATCTCAGCAAATATCAAAGGTAAAGCAGGCTGGTACTTTTGATACAGTATCTCCATCTTATTTTGATATAAACTCGCAGGGTAAATTAGTTGTAAATACAGTAAGTACTGAGCTTGTAAACGAGATGCACGCAATGGGTATAAAGGTTGTTCCGATGCTCAGTAACCACTGGGACAGAAACGGCGGTAAACTTGCTCTGGCAAATCCGGAAGCTCTTGCGGCTGAGATTGCGGAAAATGTAAAGAAATATAATCTCGATGGCGTAAACGTGGATATTGAAAACGTAACCCAGACCGAGAGAGATAAATATACACGGCTTGTTGCGGAGCTTCGCCGGCTTATTCCTGCTGAAAAGGAAGTATCCGTAGCAGTTGCGGCAAATCCCAACGGCTGGACAACAGGCTGGCACGGTTCATATGATTACGAAGCCCTTGCAAAGCACGCTGATTATCTTATGATAATGGCATATGATGAAAGCTGGCAGGGAAGCGCAGCGGGACCTGTTGCAAGCTATGATTTTGTAAAGAAATCCATTGAATATGCTCTTAAATATGCTCCTGCTGAAAAAATAGTAGTTGGAGTTCCCTTTTACGGAAGAATCTGGAGCGAAAACGGAGATTTTAACGGCTATGGTATAGGCCTTAGCGTTATAAGCAATATGCTTACCGATTACAATGGAAAAATTACCTATGACGAAAAAGCACGTTCACCTAAAGCCGAGTTTACCGTAAAAGCAGGGGATAAAGAGTATACCGTAGGAGGCAAAAAGCTTTCCCCGGGAAATTATACAATTTGGTTTGAAAATCAGCGATCCATATCAAACAAAATAAATCTCGTTCACGAATACAATTTAAAAGGCGTTGGTTCATGGGCTCTTAATCAGGCGACGGATTCAATACTTCAAAATCTTTCTCCGTGGCTCAGGGAAAACGATGCGGCTGCTAAAACCGGTACTGTAACAGCGGATTCCCTGCGAATAAGAACTTCTCCAAATACAGGCGGAGAAATCATTGCATATTACAGCAGCGGCGATAAAGTAACAGTTGTTTCTTCTCTTAACGGCTGGTATAAAATACGTCTTTCAAATGGAGAAACAGGCTTTGTAAGCAGTCAGTATATAAAGCTCGATTCGGGAAGTGTGCCTGAGCCGGAACCGACTCCGCAGGTTCGCACAGGCTACTCTACAGGCGACAGTGTCCGTATACGTTCAGCAGCTTCCACTTCTGCTACAATCCTCACAACGGTAAATAAAGGTCAGTCATTTAAAGTTATCGGAGAAAACACAAACGGCTGGTATAATGTAGAGCTCAGCAACGGCACAAAGGGATATATCAGCGCTCAGTACGTTTCCTTTACACCGCCTGTAACTACACCTCAGACAAGAACAGGATATTCCACCGGAGATAATGTCCGCATACGTTCAGCGGCTTCAACCTCTTCTACAATCCTTTCAACGGTAAATAAAGGTCAGTCTTTTAAGGTTATCGGAGAGAGCAAAAACGGCTGGTATAATGTTGAACTCAGTAACGGCACAAAGGGATATATCAGCGCTCAGTACGTTTCCTTTACGCCGCCTGTAACTACACCTCAGACAAGAACAGGATATTCCACCGGAGATAATGTCCGCATACGTTCAGCGGCTTCAACCTCTTCTACAATCCTTTCAACGGTAAATAAAGGTCAGTCTTTTAAGGTTATCGGAGAGAGCAAAAACGGCTGGTATAATGTTGAACTCAGTAACGGCACAAAGGGATATATCAGCGCTCAATACGTTTCTTTTACAGCTCCTACTGTAACTCAAATAAGAACGGGTTATTCTACCGGAAGCAATGTAAGGGTAAGATCAGCTCCTTCTACTTCATCTGTAATCCGTACAACATTAAGCAAAGGTCAATCCTTTAAAGTTATAGGTTCAAGTACAAACGGATGGTACAATGTAGAGCTCAGTAACGGCACAAAAGGATATGTCAGCGACCAGTATGTTTCCTTTACTGCACCTACTGTAACTCAGGTGAGAACCGGTTATTCAACAGGCAGCGGCGTAAGGGTAAGATCAGCACCCTCAACTTCATCTACAATCCGCACAACTTTAAGTAAGGGACAGTCTTTTAAAGTGATAGGCTCAAGCACAAACGGATGGTATAATGTAGAGCTCAGCAGTGGAATAAAGGGATACGTCAGCGCACAGTATGTAAGATTTTAATTGTATTTGTTAAATAAAAAAGCCGCACCGATTAAGGTGCGGCTTAAACAATTTATGATGTTTTTTACTGAGCAGATACAAAATCTGCCATTGCGTAAAGACCGGGTTCTTTGTCTGCAATGAAAATACCGGCATTGACTGCTCCGACGGCAAAAATTTCTTTTGACCTTGCGCTGTGGCTTATTTTTATAATCTCGTCGTGACCAGCGAAAATAACCTCGTGTTCACCAACGATTGTTCCGCCTCTTACAGCGTGAATACCAATCTCGTTTTTGCTGCGTCTTTCACGCTTTGCGTGACGGTTGTACTCATATACAGGCTTTTTATCAAGAACCTGAGAAATGGAATCGGCAAGCATAAGAGCTGTACCGCTGGGAGCGTCAATCTTCTTGTTGTGGTGCATTTCAACAATCTCGATATCGAAGTTTCCGCTCAGAACTTTGGCAGCTTTCTTTGCAAGCTCGGAAATAAGGCTTACGCCGATTGACATATTAGCGGAGAAGAAAACAGGGATTTCCTTTGAAGCCTCTGCGATTTCCTCTTTCTGCTCTTCGCTGAGTCCCGTAGTTGCAATAACAACGGGATATTTTTTACTTTTACAGTAAGTGAGAAGTGAGGTGAGGAGAGAGGGATGAGAAAAATCAATTACCAAATCCGCAGCTACATCACATTCGTTTATGTTTTTAAAAACCGGATAGTCGGAATAGCGTTCTGTATTGATATCTATTCCTGCAACGATTTCGCAGTCGCTTCTTTCGGCAACGCTGTTTGTGATGGCTTTACCCATCTGACCGTTGCATCCGCATAAAATAATCCTGACCATTTTATACATCCTCTTAAAACTTATTTTACAAGGCCGTAATGCTTAAGAGTCTCTTTAAGAGTATTGCGTGCACTGTCGCTGAGAGGAGCAAGGGGCATACGGCACTCGCCGACATCCCAGCCCATCATGACCATAGCTTCCTTAACGGGAATGGGGTTAACGTCAATAAAGAGATCGTTGCAAAGACGGAGATATTCGAGCTGAAGCTTTCTGCTCTTTTCAGCGTCGCCCTCATGGAATGATGCAACAATATCGTGAGCAACTTTAGGAGCAACGTTTGAAAGGACGGAAATAACGCCCTTTGCACCAAGTGAAAGGAAAGCAGTGATCTGGTCGTCGTTGCCTGAGTAAATGTCGAGGTTATCTCCGCAAAGAGCGATTGTCTTTGCAAGAGCAGAGATATCTCCGTTAGCCTCTTTAGCTGCAACAATGTTCGGATGCTTTGAAAGCTCCAGATATGTTTCGGGCTTAATGTTTACGCCTGTACGGCTGGGAACATTATAGAGAATCATGGGAAGATTTACTCTGTCGGCAATGTAATAGTAGTGTCTGATAAGACCCTGCTGAGAAGTTTTATTGTAATAAGGAGTTACAAGCAGAAGAGCATCTGCACCTGATTTTTCGGCTTCCTGTGAAAGCTTTACGGCATAATCAGTGTCGTTGCTTCCTGTTCCTGCTATAACGGGAATACGTCCGTTTACCTTTTTAACAGCATAATCTATTGCGGCAGTGTGCTCCTCATGTGTAAGTGTGGGGCTTTCACCTGTTGTTCCGCAGATGATTACTGCATCTGTTCCGTTAGCAATCTGATATTCAATTATTTCTCCGAGAAGGTCGAAGTTAATTGAACCGTCCTTGTTAAAGGGGGTAACAATAGCTACGCCTGCTCCTGTAAAAATAGTCTTCTTCATTTGGCAAAACCTCCGAAATCAGTCCATGTAACCTTCGGCGCAAAGAAGCTCAGCCATAAGTACGGCACCGCCTGCAGCGCCTCTGAGTGTGTTGTGTGAAAGGCAGACAAACTTGTAGTCATACTGAGTATCCTCACGAAGTCTGCCGATGGAAATAGCCATGCCGCCTTCAAGATTACGCTGAAGCTTTGTCTGGGGCATGTTGTCTTCTACGAAATAGTTAAGGAACTGCTTGGGAGCGCTGGGAAGCTCAAGCTCCTGAGCACGGCCCTTGAAGTCTTTCCAAGTCTCAAGGATTTCTTCTTTAGAGGGTTTGTTTTCAAATCTTACAAATACTGCGCCCATATGACCGTTTGAAACGGGAACACGAAGGCACTGAGCAGTGAAGCGGGGAGATGTAGCGTTTACAATCTTACCGTCTTCAACCTTACCCCAGATCTTAAGGGGCTCCTGCTCGCTCTTTTCCTCTTCGCCGCCGATGAAGGGGATGACATTGTCAACCATCTCAGGCCATGTATCGAAAGTTTTACCTGCGCCGGAAATAGCCTGATATGTGCAGACGAGAACATCCTTAACACCGAACTTTGAAAGGGGGAAAAGTGCGGGTACATAGCTCTGAAGAGAGCAGTTTGACTTAACAGCGATGAATCCACGCTTTGTGCCGAGTCTTTCACGCTGAGCAGGGATGACCTTAACATGATCAGCGTTGAGCTCAGGAACGATCATGGGAACATCGGGTGTGCCTCTGTGAGCGCTGTTATTTGAAACAACGGGGCATTCAGCCTTTGCATATCTTTCCTCAAGAGCTTTGATTTCATCCTTTTTCATGTCAACAGCGCAGAAAACGAAATCAACCATAGAAGCGATTTCTTCGACATCAGCAGTTGCATCCTTTACTATCATGTCAGCCATTGAAGCGGGAACGGGAGTATCCATTACCCATTTGCTTCCGAGAGCCTCAGTATATTTTTTACCTGCTGAACGGGGGCTTGCTGCAAGAACAACAACCTCAAACCAGGGATGATTTTCGAGAATTGTAGCAAAACGCTGACCAACCATTCCTGTTGCGCCGATGATACCAACCTTATACTTTTTCATAATTTTACCTCCGATTTTTTTAAAATAGGACAAAAGTTAGAGTGTATGAAAAAAACCGGTTGTAAACCGGTCATCAATGCAATATAATAGAGAAAGCGTTTGCACGTAGTTTGTGCAAAGTGTAAGATAGCTCCCCATCAAGCATTGATGACAGTTGCACGGCTCTTAACCGTACACCCAGGCCACAGGGCATGCCATTGCCAAGTACCTTCGGCGTTAAACCCTTTCAACTGCTGTGTAACGGCAGGCGGCCTGCAGCAGGTTACTGATGAGTAACGCACCTCTATCCTTAATTATATGTTGAGGTTATCATACCATTACACAGTTGTTAAGTCAACTTTATTTAAAGGTAAAAAAACAATATATTGATAAAAATAGCTTGTTGAACTATTTTACATAATTAAAGTGTTGAAATTTTATCAAAAATTACGTTAAAAAGGCAGGAGAAAGCGATGAAAAAAAGCGATTTTTATTATGATTTGCCCCAGGAGCTGATTGCACAGCATCCTGCTGAGCCGAGAGACAGCTCAAGGCTTATGGTACTTTCAAAGAAAAGCGGAGATATAGAGCATAAGATTTTCAGGGATATTACCGAATATTTTAAAGAGGGCGATTGCCTTGTGCTCAATAATACGAGGGTACTTCCCGCAAGACTTTTCGGAATAAAAGAGGGAACCGGAGCCCATGTTGAATTTCTGCTTCTGAGTCCCAAAGGCGATGACTGCTGGGAAGTGATAACCGGCCCCGGAAAGAGAGCAAAGCCCGGTTCAAAATTTGTTTTCGGTGACGGAATACTCAAAGCCGAGGTTCTGGATGTCCTTGAGGGCGGAAACAGAATTGCAAAGTTTACCTATGAGGGTAATTTCTATAATGTACTTGATGAAATCGGTCAGATGCCTCTGCCTCATTACATAACAGAGGAGCTTAAAAACAAAGAGCGTTATCAGACAGTATATTCAAAGGAGCTTGGCTCTGCTGCTGCTCCAACGGCAGGACTTCATTTTACTGATGAAATTCTCGATAAACTCCGTCAAAAGGGAGTAAAGGTAGAGTTTGTCACTCTTCATGTGGGACTCGGAACTTTCAGACCCGTAAAGGAAGAGAATATTGAAAATCATATAATGCATTCAGAGCACTACTGGCTTCCTGCTGAAACTGCAAATGCTATAAATGAAACAAAGAAAAACGGAGGCAGAGTTATAGCAGTGGGAACTACAAGCTGCCGTACTCTGGAATCTGTCGCAACATTTAACGGAAAAATTGAGGAAGCAGAGGGCTGGACAGATATATTCATCTATCCCGGATATGAGTTTAAGTGCATAGATGCGCTTCTTACAAACTTCCATTTGCCTGAAAGTACACTTATAATGCTTGTTTCCGCATTTTGCGGTTATGAAAATACAATGAACGCCTATAAGACAGCCGTTGAGGAGAAATACAGATTTTTCAGCTTTGGCGACGCAATGCTTATAATATAAGGAGAAGTAAATGTTTAAGGTAATTAAAAAAGAAAACAATGCAAGAAGAGGCGAGTTTCAGACAGTGCATGGTACTGTACAGACTCCCGCATTCATGAACGTTGCCACCTGCGGAGCTATTAAGGGCGCCGTTTCGGCTTATGATTTAAAGGATATAAAATGTCAGGTACAGCTTTGCAATACCTATCATCTTCATGTGCGTCCCGGTGATAAGCTTATCCGTGACCTTGGAGGACTCCATGATTTTACCGGATGGCACGGTCCCATTCTTACTGACAGCGGCGGCTTCCAGGTGTTTTCCCTTGCGGGACTTCGTAAGATCAAAGAGGAAGGCGTATATTTTGCCTCCCATGTAGATGGCAGACGTATTTTTATGGGACCCGAGGAGAGTATGCAGATACAGTCTAACTTAGGTTCTACAATAGCTATGGCTTTCGACGAGTGCGTTGAAAATCCCGCAACCTATGAGTATTCAAAAAAATCCTGTGAAAGAACTTACCGCTGGCTCTGCCGATGCAAAGCGGAGATGGAGCGCCTTAATTCGCTTCCCGATACCCTTAATAAGAATCAGATGCTTTTCGGAATAAATCAGGGATGTACCTTTGAAGATCTGAGAATTGAGCACATGAAGAAAATCGCAGAACTGGATCTTGACGGTTATGCAATAGGCGGTCTTGCAGTAGGTGAGCCTAAAGAGGTCATGTATGACATAATCTCAGCTGTTGAGCCATATATGCCTCACGATAAAATAAGGTATCTGATGGGCGTAGGAACGCCCGGAAACATCATCGAGGGTGTAAGCAGGGGAGTCGACCTTTTCGACTGCGTAATGCCCAGCAGAAACGCCAGACACGGTCATCTTTTCACATGGAACGGCATAATCAATATTAATAATGCAAAATACGAGCGTGATCTTTCACCTATTGATGAGAACTGCGACTGTCCCACATGCCGAAATCATTCGAGAGCATATATAAGACATCTGTTTAAGAGTAAGGAAATGCTGGCAATGCGTCTTTGCGTAATGCATAACCTATATTTCTATAATACGCTTCTGGAAAAAATCCGTGCGGCTTTGGACGAGGGTACTTTTGAAGAGTTCAAAAACAGATATGTAGATCTTCTGGATACGAGAATATAAAATAAATTTTTTCTAAACAGAAGGGCGAGAGCGGATATTTTCTCAGAGATTATCTGAAAATACTCCGCTCTTTTTTAAGGGGATAGGTGGCCAAAACAACGTGGTTACGTTGTTTTTCAGGGGTCTCGAAAAAAAGTTAAAAAAAATTGAAAAAAGGTGTTGACATTTATCCCCGAATGCTGTATAGTATACAACGTCGCCGCTACACAGAGCAAAACACAAAGCGAAGCGGCCGATAAAAAATGGCGGTTATGTGGGAGCATAGCTCAGCTGGGAGAGCATCTGCCTTACAAGCAGAGGGTCACAGGT
>OGWT01000124.1_pt1 | contig 55246 bp, 59 predicted proteins | sample 1576101 | NCBI WGS metagenome assembly OGWT01 (sample SAMEA3541481, study PRJEB24748) | human gut metagenome | biome: human gut; feature: human-associated habitat; material: faeces | place: China | collected 2012 | reverse complement strand
AGTCATCGGGCATTATCTGAACATAAAACACTATCAATAAGTTGGAGTCATTACCCCATATGACGATAATATTTCGTTATATTCTTCAATAAGAGCTTTTCTTGTTTCCACTGAATTACAATCTACCTTCGAAAAGTCAACTTCATCAGCAAAAACATTAAATGTTAAAAAGGAAAGCACTAAAAACAAACGAATCAGCATAAATCCACTCCTACGCATGGATTAATAGTCATTGATCGCAAAGGCGTAAACTTGCCAAAGGTATTTCGTATAATCGGTACAAATCTCCTTTACGCTTGATGCTGCATTAACAGTCCCAGCCATAAATAATAACGATAGTAATAGTTTTCTCATTATAACCTCACCTGCCTTATAACCCATTTAGGGTACATATTTTCGCCTTTAAAAAAAAGAGGTTATTAGATCCAATTGTGTATTTATTAAGCAGATAATGCTCTAATAAATTTGTATTTTTAAGTCACGAATGCTATCTTTTCGCATCATATTGACCTTTTAATCGTTCAGGCTTATAGTTCCGCCGTCGTAGCAAATTCTGCGACCGGGTTTAGCAGCCTGAATGATTGTGCGGACAGCCGCAGATATCCGATATTGCGGTATTTTTGTGTCCGTAAAACCGCGTTACGCCCAAATTATGGTGGGGCGTGATGGGGAGGCTTCGGCCTGCTGGTTTCACAATCGCCAGTCTGCTAACCCCGTCACGTCCTGCCACCTGTTTAGCAGCGGGTAGCAGGTTGTTAAACCTGATTGTGAGGCCGTAACTATGGTTAATGCCAATCCTTGCGCACGCCCAGAATTCATCTGGCGTTTCTATTCCTGTAAAAAACACCACTATCACTTCGTTATCGCAGCAACTGAAGACGAAGCACGCTCTCAATTGCCTGATGGCCCCTGCATTTTTACTGCCCGTTTTTCAACTAACTCGCGCAATTCACTTAGTTACTGGAGCCTCCCCTTCTCTGCCGACGTTCAGGGGGGTTTATGAAAAAACCTCTCGTCACCCGTAATGACATAGCCGAAGCGATCGCCCTGCATACTGCCTGTATACCGACACGGGAGATCCCCGGCGCAATTGCCAACTATTTCATGATAACCAGGCGTTTTTATACCCGAACAGATAAGGCTGTGATCAACAGGCTACTGATAGCCGAGATCAGGGATTATTTGATTGAACAAGGACGTCTACGTTACGCAACGGTGGCAGCAGAAATGAGAAAGGAGGCACATAGAATGACCAGTAATAATTTGAATGTTAAAAAACCAGCACCTGTTGCTTCAGCAACGCCAGCACCAGCCGTGAATGTCATCCCCACCACCGGAGACACAATCGACAGCCTGACACTGTTAAAGATGGTCAATGAAGCGCGTAAGTTATGTGGGGAACCAGAGGTTCGGAACAACAAATTCATCGAAAAAATACTCGACGAATTAGAAGGTGAGGACGGTTACACAAAAAGTGCAACCGTGCCGCCAGGTGGCGGTACGCCTATGGTTGTCATAACCATGACCTACAAACAAGCCCTGCGAGTCGCCGCGCGCGAATCGAAAGCGGTCCGCCGTTCGCTGATCGACAAACTGGAAGAATTGCAGCAGGCAAACTCCCCTACCCCATCGATCCCCCAAACATTACCAGAAGCCCTACGCCTGGCTGCCGAGTTGGCAGAACAGAAATTGCAGCTGGAACAACAGCTGGTGGCCGCAGCCCCTAAAGTCGATTTTGCCGACCGGGTATCAGTGGCTAATGGAATCCTGATCGGGAACTTTGCAAAGGTCGTTGGACTTAAGCAAAACGCCCTTTTCTCATGGTTGCGCCAGAACGGCATTCTCATGGCTTTTGGTGCGCGCAAAAACGTACCGCGCCAGCAGTACATTAACGCCGGGTATTTCACGGTGAAAGAAGTGGTGCTGGATGATGAAAATGGCTACCAGATACGGCTGACGCCCCAATTAACGGGTAAAGGCCAGCAGTGGTTAACTCGCAAGCTACTTGATGCTGGTTTGTTAAAACCAGTAGCAATAGGTTAACAAAAGAAAAAACCTGCCAGCAAACTGGCAGGTTTCTGAGCAGATCGACCAACCCGATCTGGATCGAGTCAGAAAAATTTGCTCTAATAAATTTCGTTTTCTAAGTGCAAAGAATCACCATTTCGAGCTGGTGATTGAAGGTTGATGCAAATTTGGAGAAAAAATGCAACAAACATTCAATGCGGATATGAATATATCAAACCTTCATCAAAATGTCGATCCTTCAACCACTCTGCCTGTTATTTGTGGTGTTGAAATTACGACCGACCGCGCTGGCCGTTACAACCTTAATGCTCTACACAGAGCGAGCGGACTCGGTGCCCATAAAGCGCCAGCTCAATGGCTAAGAACGCTGTCAGCCAAACAGCTCATCGAAGAGCTTGAAAAAGAAACTATGCAGAATTGCATAGTTTCGTTCGAAGGCCGTGGCGGCGGCACTTTTGCCCATGAATTGCTCGCTGTGGAGTACGCAGGCTGGATTTCTCCCGCGTTTCGGCTGAAGGTAAACCAGACATTTATCGACTATCGAGCCGGAAGATTACAACCTGCTATTCCGCAGAGTCTCCCTGAAGCTCTCCGTTTGGCTGCCGACCTGGCAGAGCAAAAGCAACGGCTGGAGCAAAAAATGCTTATGGATGCACCTAAAGTCGAATTCGCCGAACGCGTTGCTACCGCCAGCGGGGTTCTAATCGGCAACTATGCCAAAGTGCTCGGTCTGGGCCAAAACTATCTCTTCACCTGGTTGCGTGATAACGGAATTCTGATCGCAACCGGTGAACGCAGGAACGTCCCCAAACAAGAATACATATCCCGTGGGTATTTCACCCTTAAAGAAACCGTGATCGATACAAGCAATGGAAGCAGGATTTCTTTCACGACTCGTATAACCGGCAAAGGTCAGCAGTGGCTGATGAAGCGATTGCTTGATGCTGGTGTGCTGGTACCTGTCGCGGCAACGCGCTAACAGACGTAGTAAGAACCACCAGCATTGTAATGCTGGCTAAAGTCACTTTCCTGAGCTGTATAACGATGAGCGATTTTACTTTTTCTGGCTATGAATTGGCCTGCTTTGTAACACACTCCGGTCTATCCCGTAGCGCCGGGCATATCCTGTCGCAATGTGCAAATCTAGCGGCAACAACCAGTGAATACTTCATTCACAAGCCTCACCGCCTGATCGCGGCAGAAACTGGTTATAGCCAATCAACCGTCGTTCGTGCATTCCGTGAAGCTGTAAACAAAGGAATCCTGTCTGTAGAGATTGTTATCGGCGATCACCGTGAACGTCGCGCTAACCTGTACCGGTTTACACCATCCTTTTTGGCCTTCGCACAACAAGCCAAAAATGCGCTGATTGAAAGCAAATTAAAGATCTCTTCAGCGGCAACCAAGGTTAAAGCTGTTCTCGCTAAGACATTGGCTTTATTTAATTTTTTATCCACACCCCCATGTCAAAATGATACCCCCTCCCCCTGTCAGGATGACGTGGCAATAAAGAATAAGAAGTCACAAGTTAAAAAAACAAAAAGATCAGTTTCCGGCGGTGCCGGAACGAGCAGACTCAAAAAATTGACTTCATGGATCGCTGAGGCAAAAGCAAAGGCTGACAATCTGCGGTTATCCAAAAAACGCGCTCAAAAACATGAGTTCAAGCAGAAAGTAGAGGCGGCAGCGCGGAAATATGCTTACCTGAAGAACAAGCGTTCTCCTGATATTGGCGGGGTATCAAACTTCGATAATCTGCCGCATTGCATGATGGTAAACGAAGCTCTTAATGCGGTTTTAGCCAAAAATAAAGATAACGAACAATGGGGTATACCGGCGGGATTCAGAGGGTGATAGATTGCTCTAATCTGGAGTCACCTGGCGTTTTCAGTATGGATTTTCTTTGGCGCGGTCTGGCCATTAGGGATCATGTTTGCTGCAACATTTCTTCTGATGTGGATATTCACCCTTCCCGGTGATTTCTATAGAAAAAAAGCCAGACATTGATACAATCATTGCGGGTGCTTGAGGCTATCTGCTTCAGGCATTACCCGAAAAGCAGATAGAAGAAAGCCCCAGATAACATTACGCGTCCTGCAAGACGCTTAACATTAATCTGAGGCAATATCTATGCTTAGCATACGTAGATTAGCCTCTTACCGACCAAAAGGTCAAGGAGAAGCAGGCTATGAAGCAGCAAAAAGCGATATTAATCGCTCTGATCGTCATCTGTTTAACCGTCATTGTGACGGCACTGGTAACGAGGAAAGACCTCTGCGAGGTACGAATCCGAACCGGCCAGACGGAGGTCACTGTCTTCACAGCCTACGAATCTGAAAGGTAAGAGACCTGGCGGGGAGAGATCCTCGCCACTCTTCGTGTGTCAGGTATCCTCAATGCACCCTTTCCTCTCCAAATAAAAAAGCTCCCGAAGGAGCTTTAAAATACAAGGGATGACTCTTAATCCCACTCAATCCAGTTGTAGACGATACGAAGTGACGGGCGCACAGCGGCAGTCACATCTTCGGTACTAAAGTCGATTGCATCACTGTAGATTTTGCAGTCCAACATTTCAATTGTTGTAGCAGCTTTTGTCACAGCGTTAACCCCGGAAGATTTGGATTCAGGGGTAGCAGCCATCGTGATATCAACATAGTCCTTCGCCGCAATGCGATCTTTAATGAACTGAAGAATATCGCCTTCGATAGTCTCCACGCACTGGACCTGGATTTCCCCAGAGTTTCGAATTGGACCGTGCTGGTTGAACTTCACACCATTCGGACCATAGTCCTCCACATCCTCGCGGGTCATTTCAGGAATTTGCGACGTGCGAACCAGTACGCTGATATCTTCATGGCCTGCAAAAGTGAGCTGGAATTCAGAAGATACCAGTCGTTCGCCTTTGGCCGCGTTGGCAGTATAGCGGCCCTTAATAAATTTACGGTTTCCCTTAGTGTTATTGTGCCCCATATAAAATCCTTTTACTGGAACGCCCGAACAATATCGGAGCTGTTATATATCGAAGAACCGGTCAACTGGAGGTTGACGGTGTTTTTCAGGAAATGTCCATTGCTGTCCCTGGGCGCATCGAGATCGAAACTTATGTCCTGGATAGCGACATCAATGATGTTGATCCGGCGACCAATGTTTAGCGTCACACGCTCCGGGATTCGACCACCAATACTGGCATCTTTAAGTTCCGGGCTAATCATCGCTGACAATGCGGCGATAGCTCCTGAAACCTCCGTGAATGGGTCAAACAAAGCGATGAAAGTTACTGGCAGCGTGAAAGTCGGCGGTGTTCCCCCTTCCCAAACCATTAAGCTGTTCCAACGGGCAACCGACGTTGTTTCAGTACCAACCTGCGCAAAACCACTGAAGGCACCAGCAACAGATCCCATGGACATACCGGTAAACGGCGCTTCCCAATTCTGGGCCATGTTCATTGCCGCTCCCTGGCTGATATATCCGGTAACCTGGTACTGAGAGTTCGTTAAAGTAACTTTCAGATATGGCGATACACCGTCAGCCTGGCTGTAAACCCCATAAGGAATAGGTGCCATTCAAGTTAAAGGCCGGAGTTCTCCGGCCTCCTCCTTTAGCCAAGGCGCTTACGGCGCAGTTTCATTGACTTTTTGCGGGCAAGTTTTGCCGCGCCGGTCTGGGCTTTTCGACGCGCTTTTTTCAGCGCCGATTTTTGAGCCGCAGTCAGACGTTTTTTACGCAGGCGTTTACGGATGAGTTTGATCTCACCGTTACGAACAACCTTCTTAAATGCTTCAGTCAGCATTTCATCAGAAGTGCCAGCAACAACAAACGCCGCTTCCAGTTCGTCGCGGTCGTCGCTATCTAAACCAGCGATAGAGGCACCAACATCAGCAGCTGCGTCGTCGTCTTCATCGTCAGCCAGTGCTTCGATCAGGTCATCATCTACACCGCATGCTGCGAGGAAGTCAGCAACATTTGCCCATGCTTCGTTATAGGCATCGTCCTGTTCTTCTGTAACTTCGGAGTCGTCGTCATCAGAGATACCAGCGATAGCCTGAACGAAACCATCAAGGGAGTCGAAAGTCAGATCACCGCTATCAGCCCAGGCGAAAACGGCGTCGGCCGCATCACTCAACGCATTTTGCATAGCACTTCGATTTGCAGCTTCCAGAATCATCTGGTGCGCCTGTTCGACGGTCCATTCTTTACCGTCTTTCCCTTCCAGGATTTGCTCAGGAGCCTGGGCAGATGGAACGTTATCGTTAGTCTGTGCCGCCGGTTCCGGATTATTATTAATAACCGGATCTGTTGGCGGTTCAGCGCTTGCTCGGGCAGACTCCATCAGCTGCACAGGATCAGAGTTCAAAGCGAAACGAGACAGTCCATTCCCCAAAAATGCCCCGGATTGAAAAAAGTTTTTGCTCATTGTATTCCCTTACTTAATAAGCAGCGGTACGCCCTGGATACGACGGGCTACGCCAGTCGGGCAGCAGGCCCAGACTACTTCCCATTTATCGAATTCCGCCTGCGTAACTTTCAGCACATACGGTTCTGTACCGTCAGCATCAGGATCACGAGGAGCCACCAGAGCGCCGGAGGCGACAAAGCGATCTAAAAGTTTGGTCATCCCTTTAGTCAGGCCAGCCGCAGTAATACCGTCCGGGCTATGCTTCATCTGTCGGGCTAACTGGACAAAGAAACGGCTGATTGCATTCATCAGGGATGGGACGTGCTGGAAGTGCAGATAGTTATCCTGCGTGCAGCAAGTTAAAGCATCGTCGATGATCATCTGGCCAGAGGTGCCAACAGATACTTTATTGAGACGGCCCTTGACCATTGCTTCTTCGTCCGGGGTATCTTCCGGATACAGCGGTTGAATTGACGCACGAGCAATGACGGCACGTTCTTCACCAGCCGGTGAGTAATGCCAACCGCCGACATCAGAGTTTTTCTTGACGCCACGAGCTTTCGCCGCATACGCCACGCCAGACAGACCAAAGACCACACGGGATTGGGTCCATTTGTCTTTGCAGGAGAACGGGTAGTGATAGACAGCACAGCTTACATAATCGGTACCAAGTAAACCGGTATCTTCAACAGCAGAGATCGCTTCCGTGTACGTCAATGTCGGTTTGACATCAAAGAAGCCATCAATCAGGCGATCTGCACAGATTTTACCTAATGCGGTGATAGCCGCATTGTCATAGCAGCCCAGGCCAAGAACAGCGGTGTACATGTACGGCGCATTATTCAGCACTTTAACCGCACGCAGGTACGCAGCGGTTGAGATTTTCGACTGATCGCCGTTGGTACCGCCAGTGAACGCCAACGATTTTTTGTTTGTTACTTTCGCTGTCGAAATCAGCTCTTCATTAACAACCGCGCGCAGATATTTAGAACGGGCTTCCAGAGCCGTAGGCAGATAACACAAGCGGCCCATGTCATCTTTCGCTTCTTCCGCCAAAGACACAGTGTGTGTCTCCAGGGTCGTTACCACGCCGAGCGAAGTCGTCTGGGTCAGTTTTAAGAGGAAGCGTTCATTACCCGCGCTGTCCGCTGTTGCCGTTTCGATGGTTAACTCACGGGTAGGTGAAATACACGGATCACCATCATCAACGTAGATAGCAAAGGCTTCGCCACTATCAAGTTCAATTTCAGAACCGTATGGCAACGCACTGTAAGCCGGTTCGCCTGATTCATCGAACATAATAATCGGGAACTTCGCATCATCCGGAACAGCGCGAACAACATAACCAGACGTTTGCTGAATAGCTTCGTATACATGGCGAATTGGTTCGAACTGTGAGCCGGAAGACGGCTTCAGCGGTTCGCCGAGAACATCTTCGTAATTGGACTCAGTAACCGCAAGAACAGTAAACGGCTTGCCACGCGCAAATACGCCAATACCAGCCCATAAGCTGCTATTTAATGCAACACCGGTAGATAACGTCGCATCGGCATTGATCGGGCTAACCGCGACGCCGGATGCATTACCTAATGACTGTTGAATTGAATATTGAGACATAACTTTCCCTGTTATGCGCCCCGCACGGGGGCGCTATGTTAAACGGAGAACTTCCCCTGATTACTCAGAGTCACCGGCATCAATCGTGTCGCCGCTAATGAAGTTAAGCCCGCCTTTTTTGGCCATTGTCAGCGTTACACGAGTGAAGTAATCAGCGCCGTTGCGTGGGTGCATATCGTTGATAGACGAACCCCACAGCGTGGTACGGTTGACCAGCGCCGGAGTGGTCGGATGCTGGAACGGGATGGCCGGGACAGCATCACCAGTCACGAAGCCTGCTTTACCCGGATTTTCATCACGGACGTAGCACAGCACATCCATCGAGCTGAACTGAATGTTCTCTGTCGTTAAGTTCTTACAAATACCAGCAGGTACTTCGTACACTTTCACGTTACCGAACAGGGTACCGATGTAGTGAACATACGGAGTCTGGATATAGTCTTCGGCTGGCTGGAAGAAATCCTTCGGCAACTGTTTGAAGAAAGATGCTGCATCAGCACCAGCAAACATCCCCATTGCACCAGAAGATTTAACGCGCTCAATAATGTCGCGATATACAGTCTGGAATTTGCCACGAATGATGGTTGCCCATACATCAAAGGACTGGTTAACCGGCAGAGCGATGTCAAAGGTGTCGGTCGCAAGAGTACGCCAGATCATGATGCGAAGACGCAGCATATCCTGTTCATGAGACAGGTATTCCTTCAGGGTGCGGAACTGTAGGGAACCCAGGTCCAGACCAAATTCACGCTGTGCTTCATACGCCGCCTGTACCGTGTGCTCAGCCGCGATAACGAACTGGCTTGGGAACAGGGTGTATTTCTTCATTTCGTGGTTGATCAGCGGGATCAGCTCAGGAGCGGCTTCAATATTGATTTCCGTCTCAATTGCGATCTCAGTGCCTTTATCCGGCGCTTTGGAGAACGACAGGGCAATCTGACCAATGTTGTAGTTCAGAGAGCAGGTAACAGTGATTTGCTCACCAGCAGCATTAGTAAACGAGTGAAGTAGGCTGCCGGAACCGTTATCAACAACAGACTTAATACGGTTAACGTAGATATTAGTGCGACCTTTTCGGATTGGTACATTCTGGCCTTCGAAGTCTTCCATCTTGAAGGTTGCGGTTTTGCTGGTGCCATCGGAGCTTGCCACCAGCACATAGCGGCGGCGTAACTGGCTGTACACACCGACGGATTGCATGTCCAGAACATCACCAGCAGCATAAGAACCAAAAGAGGAACCTGCCACGTTAAAGACTTCATAGATGTCGGACTGGTCACGCGTAACCGGAATGAAGGTACACGCATCAGCGGTAGCTGCCCCCAACTGAACAGGCAGGATCATCGCGAGGAATAAAGGCAGACGCATAACACCGTCAGAAACGCTCATCATCTCTGCTGCGACGGATTCCAGCATCGCTTTATTAGTGGCATCCATGCTATTGCGGGTGGACTCAATCAGGCAGTTTTCCAGCGTCTGGTGGCAGGAGGCCAGAATTTCCGGACGCGGCATAGATTTATGTGCTGCGGCGTAGTCAGCCAGTGCACTTGCCCACGCTGTAGCGATTTGAGCGGTGGCATTATCAGAGATACCCGCAAAAACCGGGTCTTTACGTGCAGCTTCAAGGATAGATGCGGCACGCGCGGCATCATCTTTAATGAATTGGTTATCAGTACCGAACTGCGCAGTGCTTGCCCAGCCAAGCACAGCTTTAGAGCGTTTTGCGATATCTGCAATACGATTCTGGTATTCGCGTAAGTTACTCAATTTACTCTTCCTTAAACACAAGGCACTTGTGTGAATCCCTTTTCGGAAGAGATTTTATTGAAAGTCACTTGTTGACTTTCTCGCTAAAAGTAATTTTTTAAATTTTTTGTGCGGGGGAGGGGGGCAAGTAAAACAGGCGTGAAATCGTGGGAATTTCAGTCTGAAATTTTCCATGAATATCTATATATATCATATATTTATACATGAAATAGGCGCGGGACATTTTAGACAGGGGAGGGGGCTAAAGCCGCCTCCCACCAGCGGGATTATTCCCCAGCAGACATTTTCCCAATGATTTTTTTTATTGCTTCGTCAATTTCAGTTTGCACTTCAGACGGGAGTCTGGAGAACTCGTAGGCGACAACCCGTTTTTTCGGATCGGACTTCTTTCGGGCATATTGGCGACGGTCAGAGAAGTCTCGCAGCTTCTCAACCACCACAGATTTAACCGGCGCGGGCTTCAGGCTTTTGCTTTCCGCTTTGAAGATAGCCAGTATCTTCGCTTTATCCTCTTTCGCGCCCTCAGTCTCTGCAATTCGTTCGCGCACCGTATCAACCAGCTCTTCAATCGGCACGCTTTTAGCGTTAGCATCCTCGGCGATCTGGAGCAGTAACTGGTAATCTGGAAGGGCGAGATCGCTGGCTACGGGGAAGACAGCAATCATCTCATCCGGCACCGCGGCAGCCTGGAAAGCTCGCGTCACTTTTGCCTTTGAGATGTTCTCAGCTCGGGCGATCTCTTCTTTGGTCATATTCTTACCGTACATAACCTCGAAGCGTTTACCCAGCTCGCGCAGAGTGTGTTCGCGGGCTGTCTGGATATCAATGGCCAGCTGGCGGGCATCCGCCAGGCTGATCTCATCTTTCGTCACCAGAATCTCAAATTTCGTTTCATTGAAGATACACGCAGCGCGGCGACGCGATCCGTCCAATACCTCAATGCGCTCCCCAACCATACGACCGATAGCCGGGAAGAACTGTTGCAATTTAATGGTGCGGGAAATATCGCTTACCGACTCAGGGGTGAGCAGAGACTGATCGCGGCCGTTAACTGCCGGGTCAACGAACGTGCGCGACTCAATCTCACCACTCAGCACGACGGTAAGCAAGAATTTAGCCTGGCGGCCAGATTTTAGGGTAAAGGTTTTGGTGCCTTCACTGCCTTCAAGCATGCGAGCAAACTCGGAGCTATTCTTGCCCAGCACTCGTCCACGGGAAACTATTTTTTTCATGCCGCCTCACCCCTAACAAACTCAATTCGATCAAACACAGCCTTAGTGAAACGCTCGGCCTCGGTTCGTGCCTTCTTCAGCGCCTCTGCACTGCCTGGATACGATTGCGGGTTGGCACTGATTACGGTGTCGAAAGACTCGCCGCATCGCTCAAAGCCATCCAGACGAGGCAGAGAAGAGTCCAGAATGTTGCTGGCGTAAACCTCACGCGCAAGGCTGTGTGATGTCTCGTGATCGCGCTTGCCGGTCATCTTCGACATAAAACCAATGCTGGCGCTCAAACGCGGTTCTACGCCTTCCTCCTCCAGTTGCTCCAGCATTTCTGGCAGACGGGTGAGATATTTCAGTGTTGAGTGGAAGTCAACCTGGGCTGGTGGGGTAGGGGTAAGCAGCAAATCGCTGGCCGCCAGACCGTTGAGCAGGAACGGATCCAGGTGTGGACCGGTATCAATAAAGATAAAGTCATAATCATCCGCAACACGATCAATGATATTGCGTCGAAGGATTTCGTACTGATTTTGTCCGGGAAGATGCTCTTCAACCAGCTCTTTCCATTGGCTGGCAACAAAGCCATCGTCGATAGAGGCTGGAATCACGTCTACGCCAGGAACGATGGTCGGACGAATCACCTCTTTGCGTAGCGTCTCCGCGTCCAGGTCGTTCAGCATCGCCTGCGCGGCGGTTTCCAGGATGGAACCAATACTGTGAGTATGGTCGAGGAACATTGTGCTGGATGCCTGAGGGTCAAGGTCAATTACCAGAATGCGCAGATCGTGACGCAGTAAATCCTGATGCACACGCAGAGCGTGCGCCAACGTGACTGTGGAAACCGTTTTGGATACGCCACCCTTCAGGTTTACGACAAAAATAACGTAAGGCGATTTGTGAATGTCGCGATATTTGGGGATCTTACGGTGGGCATAGATATCAATGACGTTCTGGATGGTCAGCGCGTACTGTTCAACGTTACCGACCTGTTTCTTGTTGAACTGGTACCCATCATCTTCCATCTCTTTGATGGCCTGCTCCACAATACGGCGGCTCAGCTTCGGCAACTTTGCCACAGCGTTACGAGTGAACGTCTGATAATACTCGGTCTGATTGAACTCTTTGCGCTGATCTTCAATATCCTGACTCATGGCCTTAAGTAATGCGCTTGCACGAAGAGCTATGGTGCCGACACCGCCGTAATCGCGTTTCATCATCATCTCCTTATCATTTCGTATGAGTGAATTGTACGTTTGATTCTGCTACGTGCAACTTTTTTTGATTCGTGCGTCAATTATTGCACGTAAAGAAATGGCGATGTGGCTATTAGATGTGTGCTGGAGGGATGATGCAGGACCAGAATGTGCGATAGAGGGAAGTCGCATTAAATTATGTGCTGTGGAGGGATCGCTGGTATCAAATATGTGTGCTGGAGGGAAAGGCAGAGAATTACATGTGCACTGGAGGGAAAAACGGATGGACAGATGTGTGCTGGAGGGAAAGTCTGGGCAAACTGTGGGGCGTCCCCCTCCAGCGCACATCAAAAACAGGAAATTAGACAAGCCTTCCCGGCAGCACACATTTTTTTAATGCAGCTTCCCTCCAGCACACACTTATTCTGGGAGTTTCAGCTTTGGATTGCGAGAATGGACGATTACAAAACTTTCCCGGCCTTTCTTCTCAATTGAACAGTCGAGATAGCCGATTGTTTTAAGCTGTTCTATCGCTTTCTTAATGATACGGTTTTGCTCGCCAACAGCTGACTGCAAAGCCAGGCGCTCACGGATTCGGGCGAAAGATAGCGGCAACGGATTCTGCGGAAGGCTTTCGATGAAAGTGTAAATGGCTTGTGCAGCTTCTTTCTTCGGAAGGGCACGCAAGGCGTGGTGTTGCAACAGAACGCGATAATCAAGCTGGAACAGCTCCCACAGCTTCGAATCAGCCTCCAGCTCTATCAGATCAAGGTCAGCATCAAAACGACCGACCTTTAGCAGACCAGTCTGATAGCCGCCTTTAGCATCTTTTCCGCGCTTAAAAGCGATACCCTTGTTACGTAAGCGTCCAAGTGATTCATGAATGGTTAAACGCAGTTTCGCATCCAGACGTTTTGAGGGGAAACCACAGGCTTTAGCGAATTCCTGAAACGATAACTGGATGGTGTTTGAGGACAAGCCGTATTTGCTGAACGCGTAGATGACACCGATCCACGTTTTGAAATCAGTATCCATATCGAGTCGAGGACCGGTGATTTTAATATCATCGTAACCCTCGGCTTTAGCTATCTCCAGCTGGGAAAACGCTTTGGTGGCATCAATCTCTTTACTTTCTCCTTTGCTCTTTGATGGCTTCGGAACGAATACCCCCAAGCGCATCAATGCTACAGGCTGGACAGTGTTGTTTGAATTAACTGTTAGTTCTTTTGCCTTACTTTCAATGTCTGCGTAAAGAATATCGGAGATAAATTATTGATTCATATTACTTTTTCCGAATTGTGTGGATAGTTTTTATAAGTGGTGATAACTACCCAGGCTTTCCCGTCAGCACACATCCTATATCCCGCCAGCACACATTAGCAACCCGTCAGCACACATTTTTATCCCTCCAGCACACATCGTTTTCCCTCCAGCACACATCGCGATACACTTCTAAGCCAGACGTGGCGCGGCCTGCAACGATCAGGGATCTATATGGATCTAATTGGGATCTGTATGGACCTAATTATTGGATCTACCCAGTGGATAATGTGGATAAGTGAAAAACCGGCCAACATAGCCGGTTGGAAGGAAGGGTATTATTCTACGCTTTCGATAAGAAGACCATGTTCATAGCATTTAAGCTCATCGCCTTCATACAGGAACTGGTATCCAATACCACCATATTCAGGCACATTAGGGAATAACTCATCACTTACCGAAGAACAAATCACACCAATGCAGCGATCAACGCCTTCTCGTTCTTCAGTGCTGAAAAAATCCTCTTCGGTAAGAACATGAGTGCATTGCTCATCAGCATAGGTCGGAAATACATGCTCGATGCAATCCGGGTGTTTTAAACCAAGCTGATCGGCAAGCTCGAAAGCATGACGGTATTGTTCAGATCCTGGCTTGCCAACAGTGATTTGCTCAATTTTGTAGATTGAAGTCGCTTTGTTGATAGTTTGCTTTACTGTTACTTTATCAGACATAAAAATCCCTTTTAGTTACCACTGATAGCGTGGTTGTAATCATTAACGTTGCGATTCTTCCTGTTAATCCCCATCAGCATCGTTTCTGTATCAAGGATATAGGCTGGCAGATCATCAAAATATTCACTGCTAAACTCTGGCATCCTGCACATAAACGCACTTTTGGGGGCAGGGTGATTAACCTTTGTCGGCGTCGGCGTTAAATTCGCTGATCGACTCCCGGAGCAACCGCTGAGTGTCAACAGGAATGCGCTGGCGAACACTACCCGACGCAACCAGTTGTTTCTGAACTTCAGCTTTTCGTTCCATTTGCCTGTCAGCATATTTGGCTTGTTCTGATTCATTTTTCACTTCCTGGCTGTGAAAATGTTGCTCTGCTTTGTTCATCGTCTCAATGGTCTGGTTAAGATCCATTATTGACTTATCACGTTCCTTAACAGCCTGATCAAGACTGCCAATTTTCTCCATGGCTTGCTTTAGCTGATGACGTTCCCATGCAAACCCAGCACCAACAAGTGCGCAAATCAGAACAAGAACACCAGTAGCAGCAAGTTTCTCCTTCAAAGACAAAGCTGTTTTTAACGTAGAAAAGAATGACATGTCTTCCTCCTGAAGAAAAATTATCAATGAAGTCCTTTGTTACTGTGCCGCTTTGTTTAATTCATCAAGAACAGAATCAGGAACCAAAGCGGCAACTGCGCTGGCTGTGCTGGCCTTATTTGCTGATGCTTCCGCAAGCGCGGTACCGATAGCATGGTTATAAGCAGTTATGGCTACGTTGGCGCTTTCATTCGCTCGTTCATACTGCTGTTGTAACGCAGTTGTGGGCGCTGTTGTCTGGTTGAAAACAACCCCAAACTGTTCAGTTGCTACTTTCAGAGATTCAATTTGCTCTTCTGTTAGTGCTGGTGGGGGAGTGGCAGTGCCGCCGCCTGAACCAGAGCCTGACGAGCTTCCTGAGCCAGTGTTAAGGGTCTGGTTAATCTCCCCCATAGCAGCAACTAAACTTGATGTATTAAGCGCGTTTACAGCGTCCTCAAGCGATTTAGTAATAGTCACATCACCAATGGCAATAGAGATCGGCAGTTCTGAAACTTCTCGCTCATTAGCACGGCAGTAAACATCCCAACCAATATCGAGTTGAAGCAGCATTGACAGATCTGCATAACCAGCCAACAGGTCCGCGTGCTTAGTTGCCAGTTCGACAATGTTCGTTAAGCCTGTTGTGGTTGTTCTGATCGTTGAAACATAACTGGTAATAGTGTCGGGATAGACAATTGTATCCAAAATTAATCCGATCAATTCTTCTGCAAGCTGTTTTGCCGTGTTAGCACTGTTTCGTGCCGATGTTATGGCACCAAGTGTTTTCATCCCACCGGCTGCGGCCAATTTTTTATATGCGGATAACTGGTAGTCTTTTTCCAGCATGATATCTCCTAACTTACCTGAACTAGGCCGTCTCCGGACGCTACGGTAGATCCGCATGAAACAGGGTCACCAACGCATACGATCCCTTTACCATTGACGGTAAACCATGCCCTGGTTGATATAGCTTGCCCACCGTGCGTACTGTTTCCATCGGTATGCTGTGCATATTGCTTACCATCAACTAACACTTCGACTCCGTTGACTTTAAGTAGTGGTTCACTCTCTACAGGAGGCCTGGATGGGAATCCTCCGTGCCCCGAACAAATGCTGTCTTTTGTTGCAATACTTGCCACGTCGTCACCAATGATTTGCTCTGATTTTCGTTATTTTAACTTAGGTTATTTGTGGTCTGTATGGCGTTTACTTATTACAAAATTGCTCTAATAAATATTGTTTTTTATATCGTGTTTTCGGTACCATTCAGCCATCGCCCTTCAATGGGCATTTGTTTGGAGTCGTCAGATGCAGATGGAGCTAATAAGCCGCAAGGAGTTCGATAGCCGTGTAACCAGCGGTGAACTCGACAACTTGCAGGCTATCAAGGTGAAAGAAGGCTTTTGCCTCATTGGGAATCAGAGCGGAACAAATCGCGTTTTTATGCTTCGCCGTACGGATTTGAAGCCATTTGTCTGGAAGAACGAAATTGGTCCCAGCTCATACGCTCAAACGAGGGGGTGCCACAACTTGGCCTTTTTCTACAAAGACGAGCTTTCTGTGGTTGATATTCAAGGGTTACAACATGTTTAAGCACTGGAAAAATATTACTATTTATAAACTTTCTCGTGAGGCGGATCTGACCGACTTAGAAGATAAAAAGAAAATGATCCTTTTCACGCCATGCGGTAGTCAGGATATGGCCAAGTTCGGTTTTGTATCGCCATTTGGTGATAATTCCGAAGTTATCGCTATGCATGGAAATGGTTTTATCCTTGTTGAAGCAAAGCGCGAAACAAAAATTCTTCCCCCGCCGGTTATCCAGCGAGCTATTCAAGAAAAAATTGAAAAACTTGAGCAAGAACAAGCGCGTAAACTGAAGAAAACAGAGAAGGACTCCCTGAAAGACGAAGTTCTGCATTCTCTTCTGCCACGGGCTTTTTCAAAGTTTTCTGTTATCCAGGCGATCTACGACGGTTCAACTAAACGTATCTATATCAATGCCAGCGCGCGGCAGGCAGAGGATATGCTCGCGCTTATGCGTAAGTCTCTGGGTTCTCTTCCTGTTGTGCCACTAAGTGTTGAAAATCCCATTGAGTTAACGCTGACCGACTGGGTACGTGATGCTAGTGCTCCACAGGGATTTCAAATGGGGGATGCGGCAGAACTTAAGGCAGTGCTTGAGGATGGCGGTATCGCCCGAGTGAAAAAGCAGGATTTGGGAAGCGATGAAATTTCCACACACCTGGAAGCTGGCAAGCTCGTCACTAAGTTGGCACTCGACTGGCAGAACCGCATTAAATTTACACTGGACCATAACTTCAGCATTACCAGCGTCAATTTTGCGGATGAATTGCTTGAGCAGAACTCTGATATTGATAGTGAAGATGTTGCGCAGCGACTGGACGCAGATTTCTTCCTATTGACCAGTGAAATTTCGTGCCTGGTTGATGCTCTGGTAAATGCCCTTGGTGGAGAGGCTAAGCAGTGAAAGAGCTGTGCTATGGATCTGTTTGCAGTGGAATTGAAGCCGCGAGTATTGCCTGGGAACCGTTGGGTATGCGTCCGGTTTGGTTTGCTGAAATCGAGCCTTTTCCATCGACCGTTCTTGCGCTCCGCTGGCCCCATGTCGCCAACCTTGGCGACATGACAAAACTTGCCAAAAAAGTCTTGGCTGGGGAAATCGAATCCCCTGACGTGCTCGTCGGGGGAACACCATGTTTTACCGCGGGGCATATGGTTCTTTGTAAAAATGGTTATAAACCAATAGAAGATGTTTGCCCTGGCGATTACGTAGTCAGTCATCTCGGGCGGTTACAACAAGTAAAAAGAGTTGGTTCAAAAATAGCTAATACGGGGTTACTTAATGCCGTTGGGCAGCCTTTAGGTATAAGAACAACCAATGACCATCCCTTCCTGGCTGTTCGGTGGAAAGCCCAAAACACCCGGAAAAATGGCACATATTTTAAGAGAGAGTTGTTGTCTGAACCGGAATGGCGAGCAGCATGTGATATGCCGGGATATCAATGGTGCGCTCTAACTAATTTCAATATTGCATCTCCAGATATTTGTTCTCGGTTCTTGTCTGAAGAACAGGCTATGTATCTTGCGGGCGCTTATGTTGGCGATGGATATATTAGGAGATGGAGAGGTAAATCTAAGAAGGCGGTTGTTTTTGGCATAAATTGCCAGAAATTGAGAAAGTTTCATTGCCGCATACCAGAAAACATATTTTCCGTGGCAAGCGAAATCCGAGGGAGCATCAAAGTAACCTTGAATGATACGTGTTATGCCAATTGGCTTAATGAACATTTTGGCGAGTTAAGCCATGCTAAGCGTATCCCTGCATGGGTGATGTCGCATCCATTGCGTCATGTGTTTTTACAAGGCTATCTTGATACTGATGGGACACCAAGTGGTAAAGCGGGATTTAGAATTAATAGTGTTAGTCCTGCGCTTGCTTGGGGCGTTGCGGGGTTGTCACAGACTTGTGGTTATGTTTCTTCGGTCAGCTTTATTGAAGTTGAGCCCAAAAAAGTGATCGAGGATCGCGTGGTAAATCAACGGAATTATTATCAGGTAACAATCTGCCCGCAGAAATTGTCACGTAAATCAAGATTGGCTCATGGAATGCTTTTACGAACAGTCAAAGAGTTTAAATCGGTAGGCCTAGATACTGTATACAACATAGAAGTCGAAGGTGATCATTCCTATATCCTCAATGGTGCGGTGGTCCATAACTGTCAGGCATTCAGTATCGCGGGATTACGTGGTGGGCTTGATGATGAGCGTGGCGCGCTAACTTTAAAGTATGTGGAGCTTGCAAATGCAATTGACGACAAACGGGCTGAGTCATTTCTCAAACCAGCCGTTATTGTCTGGGAAAATGTCCCAGGAGTCTTGTCATCGGCAGATAACGCCTTCGGATGTTTCCTTGCCGGATTGGCTGGAGAAGATGCGCCATTTGAACCAGGTGATCGACCTGAATCAGGAAAAAGTAACGCGTTCTGGCGGTGGGATGGCAAAACCGGTTGCCATGCTCCAAAGTGGCCGCAGTGTGGTTGTATTTATGGGCCGCAGCGAAAGGTGGCCTGGAGAATCCTTGATGCCCAATACTTCGGAGTGGCACAACGACGCCGACGCGTGTTTGTTGTCGCAAGTGCTCGAACAGACCTCGATCCCGCAACGGTACTTTTTGAGTTCGAAGGCGTGCGCCGGGATATTGCGCCGAGCAGAGGCGAGGGGAAGGAAACTACCAGATATACTTCAAACATCGCTATCAGATCTTGCGATGATACAAACATAGTTGCCATGGCACATGGGCAAGGAGGGGCTGAGATAAAAACCGATAATTCGGCACCAACTTTAACATGTAACCATGAAGCACCAATTGTATTGCTCGGCGACGGTAGAATACGCCGTCTTACCCCTGTCGAATGTGAAAGGCTGCAAGGTTTTCCTGATGGGCATACGTTGATCCCTACGGAAAAGCGTAAAAAAGTTTCTTCAGATGAACTGGCATACCTTCGCAATAACTATCCTGATTTAAGCGAAGAAGAGGCCGCGATGCTTGCAGCTGACGGACCGCGTTACAAAGCGATCGGCAATAGTATGGCAATACCAGTAATGCGCTGGATTGGCGATCGGATTACTAAGGCCGTATGTCGGCAGAAAGAAGGAAGTGAAACAAAAGAGCGAAAAGTTAAACCAGCGGCAGAATTCGAACGGTCCATATTCAAATGGGCTGGTGGAAAATTTGGTGTTCTGGAACAAATCTTTCGCTATTTGCCAGAAGGGAAGCGCCTGATTGAACCTTTCGTTGGTGGCGGAGCTGTCTTCATGAATGCCGGATACCAGGAAAATCTGCTAAATGATGTGAATGCTGACCTGATTAACTTTTACAAGACTCTGCAACGCGAGGCGCATTCACTTATCACTCTGGCACATCGTTTCTTCCAGGACTACAACACACAGGAAGGATACCTGGCAGTACGGAATGCGTTTAACAAACAAGTCTATGATGATTTACATCGCGCAGCGGCGTTTTTGTTCCTGAACCGACATTGTTTTAACGGATTGACGCGTTACAACCAGGCCGGTGAGTTCAATGTCGGTTATGGGAAGTATAAAACTCCGTATTTCCCATTACAGGAGATGGAAGCCTTCCTCGGTGCGGAAGGGCGGTCTGAGTTTGTATGCGGTGATTTTGCAGCGGTGATTGAAGCTGCCGGAGAAGGAGATGTCATCTTTTGCGATCCGCCGTATGAACCGCTTCCAAATACAGAGGGATTCACGAACTATTCCGGTCATGACTTTAAGTTTGAAGAGCAAAAACGCCTGGTGTCTCTGTTGACGGATGCTCATCGTCGAGGTGCAAAGGTTCTCATTACTAACAGTGGCGCGCCAAACATCAGAGAGCTTTATCATGACAGTGGCTTCAGAGTGGAACCTCTTTTTGCCAGACGTTCTGTGTCTTGTAAGGGGGACACTCGAGGTGTAGCTCATGACGTTTTGGGTATATTGCTCTAATAAATTTATTAGTGTAATATCGCCTCAATGAATCGTGATTTATAGAGCGATTTAGCTGTTAGCCGCGACAGGCGCGGCGGTAAGCATGGCTGGGCCTAGTCCTCCCAGACAAACCACCGAGTTGCCAGGTTGACCATGCGCCTAAGTGGCAACGCCGAAGTGCGTTACGAGCTTCCAGTTTGCCCATCTTCGGGTGGGCGTTTTTTTCAGGGTTTTCGTCATGGTTAGCGACTTTGCGGCGGTTTAGAAACTGACCATTAAAGTAAATGCAAACGATGATCTGATGATGGTAGCGGCCTAAGAAGCCAGATGCCACGGGGTATGAGTCGTCCCCCGTCAAAAAATCGACCGCAGAGTGTCCCCGTCTGTGTATTAGGGAACGGGGAGGCACAACAGGTAAGGGCGCTGGTGTGATTAACCAGATGAACGAGAAGGGGCCATCTGTTGGTCAGCGTCCTTTCCTGTTGCGTTTTCTTTTCAGCGTAACAGCGGTGCTTAACAGCACTTTGGGTACAGTTCCACGAATTTACGGGTATATCCCGTCATGCTGAAGGCGCTAATCACGCTGGAAGCCAGGGTTGTGCATCCCCTGTTACCGAATTGCAGCTAGGGCGAGGTGCGCCGAAAAGCATACGGAGGTGGAAGCCCTCGCCGGAGACGTACCCGGCAAGTGATGGTGTAGCTCAGCGGTTAGAGCGGTTGACTGTTAATCAACGGGTCGATGGTTCAAATCCATTCACCATCGCCAATGCCGGTTTAGCTCAGTTGGTAGAGCGCCTGCCTTGTAAGCAGGATGTCAGCGGTTCGAGTCCGTTAATCGGCACCAGCACAACAGGTAAGGGTATTTTGCGACGTCGGAGATCGCCGAGCTTGGCAGAGGGTTCGAATCCCTACGAAGTACCCTTACCGTTGTGATGAATGCGCAGGCTGATGCGCGAAAGACATTGCAGCTATTGCGGAAAAGAGCTGTTCGGCGGGGCAATTAAACGCCCGTGAGAGTCTGAAATAACCGCAAGCCGGAGATCAGCACCGGTCATCACAACACAACAGGTAAGGGCATTCTCCCTTATGGAGCTTGGCTTAAATGCATCGAGTGCTCTTACCGTTGTGATGAAGTGCAGCTCTTTGAAGCAACCAGAAGATAAGCATCTGGCTTCACAACATAAACCGCAGGAACGACCAATAAACGGTAGTCCGTATGGAGAACACCCCGTTGAGGAAGAGGCCTGGCCGGAACCGTAACCGGCACTACAACGTTGAGAACACTGGCGTAACGGGGTCATATCCCAATCTACGAATAAATGTTGCGTTGCAGCGTGACAACCAGTGTTCTCAACATTGTGGTGAATGCACAGGCTGATGTGCCGCAACTACAGTAGTGCGCGCTTTGCGGGGCTTGCTACAACCCTGTGTCGGAGTTCAGCACCGACCATCACAGTTTGATTCTCTGGCATGAGCATAACGCTGAAATAAGTCCAGTCTGGTGCGGCCCGATCACCCGCCGTTAGCTCCACGAAACGGAGCACGTAACAGGTAAGAGCATTCTCCTGTAACGGGTTCATATCCCAATCTACAGGTCCACCAAGAATGCTCTTTCCGTTGCGGTGAATGCGGCTAAGCGCACGCGGGGAAATGGTTATATCAGTCCATTCATTTCTCCTTGTTTCCCCGTCCACGGTGGATAACCAGCCAAAGGACACCGGGAGGAACCCGGCACCGCAATCTAATAAATATGTCACTTTTATTGAGGGATAACCAATGTTCGGTAAATTGTTCGGCAAGAAAGTCGCTTCTGCAAAAGTAGAGCTGAAAAAAGTTGAGAATCGCGATCTGATGGAGGCCATTATCGGTGGCTGTTTGTTGGTGTCTGCCGCTGATGGTGAAATCGAAAAAGAAGAAACAGCGAAACTTGATCAGCTTGTCCGCTCTAATCCGCGTCTTAGTCATTTTGGTAACGAAATTACTGCAACAATTACCCGCTTTACCGAGCAACTGGAAGCTGGCTTCCGTGTTGGTCGCATGAATATCCTTCGCGAAATTGAAGATATCAAAAACGATCCAAAAGAAGCGGAAGAAGTATTCGTTAACATGCTGACAATTGCAGAAGCGGACGGTGAAATCGAGCCAGCAGAACACAAAGTACTGGAAGAAGTAGGCCGTCGTTTAGGTCTTCGTGTGGAAGATTATCTGTAATGGCAAGCAAGGCACGTATCGCAATCGCCATTGGTTTTCTCTTGCTGTCCGTGCTGGTGGATTTCACCAGCACAATCCTGTCAGTTTTATCGGACGGGGCGTTGGTGGCAGTAGCTGTAACATTGGTATGGCCGATATTAAAAACAGCTTCTAAGGATCAGTGATGGGCTTCTGGGATTTTGCTGACAAGCATCCAATTGTTCTCGTTGTCATTGCTGGCATAGTTGTAGGCGGTATTGCTGGCGTCATAGAAGCACTCAGGAAACAGTAATCCGGCCCTTTAGCTCAGTGGTTAGAGCTGGCGACTCATAATCGCACGGTCACCGGTTCAAGTCCGGTAGGGGCCACCATATTTGGTTGTAACACGGCGTCTGGCACATGCGTCGTTAGCGGTCTGGTGACGTTAAAAGGGGGGAACCTTGCCCCTAGCTCAGGCAACGAACCAGGTAGCCGGAATGTGCAAGCCACCGTTTGTTGTTTCTCGGGTAAAGGGATTCACCATCCTGGCGATTCGGTGTGACAGCCGGGAAGAGTCCGGCGCATTAATCCTGATTTTCTGGTGATGACTCATATCGTTAGGAGTGATTTGAGTATGCCGATTATATCTGACATTCAGCACGCCTGGGTGGAGTGCTAATGTCTGCATCCCCTCTTGAATCCATGCCAAATTCCCTTAGTGCAGAACAAGCTGTACTTGGTGGCTTAATGCTTGATAACTGCCGCTGGGATGAAGTTGCAGATCGTATAGTTGCTGATGATTTTTATACCAGTGCTCATCGTGAAATTTTCAGTGAGATGGAGAGGTTATTAAGTCATGGCAAACCGATTGATTTGATAACACTTGCTGAAGCACTTGAACAGAACGGTAAATTAGAACGCGCCGGTGGTTTTGCGTACCTTGCGGAGATGTCAAAGAACACGCCCAGCGCGGCAAATATTTGTGCTTATGCGGATATCGTTCGTGAACGCGCGGTTGTTCGTGAAATGATTTCCGTCGCAAATGAAATAGCCGAAGCTGGATATGCGCAGGATGGCAGGGGCAGCAATGAATTGCTGGATATGGCCGAGCGCCGCGTTTTTGAAATAGCTGAAAAACGACAAAAGAGCGGTAGTGGTCCAAAAGATATCGCCAGCATTCTCGATGCAACGGTATCTCGCATAGAAGAGTTGTTTCAGCGACCACATGATGGTGTAACGGGGCTTGATACGGGATTTACCGATCTCAATAAGAAGACGGCAGGGCTTCAGCCGTCCGATCTCATCATTGTCGCCGCCCGCCCATCTATGGGGAAGACCACGTTTGCGATGAATCTCGTCGAAAATGCCGCAGTCCGTAACTATAAGCCCGTATTGGTTTTTAGCCTTGAGATGCCGAGCCACCAGCTGATGATGCGCTCACTGGCTTCTCTTGCACGCGTTGATCAGACTCGTATTCGAACAGGGCAACTTAACGACGAGGATTGGGCGCGGGTTTCTGGCGCAATGGGTATTCTGTTGGACAAGCAGAATATTTTTATTGATGACTCAAGCGCCCTGACGCCGACAGAGCTACGTTCCCGCGCTCGTCGTGTTTATAAAGAAAATGGTGGTTTGAGCATGATTATGATCGACTACCTGCAACTTATGAGCGTCCCCGAGCTGCAAGATAACCGAACGCTGGAAATTGCCGAGATTTCTCGCTCACTGAAGGCGTTGGCGAAGGAATTACAAGTACCGGTGGTGGCATTGTCACAACTTAATCGATCGCTTGAACAGCGTGCGGACAAACGACCGGTAAATTCAGATTTACGTGAATCAGGAGCAATTGAGCAGGACGCAGACCTGATCATGTTTCTGTATCGCGACGAAGTTTATCACCCGGATAGCGAAATGAAGGGCATTGCCGAGGTAATTATCGGAAAGCAACGAAATGGCCCAATTGGCACGGTGAGATTGGCTTTTAACGGCCAATACTCACGGTTTGATAACTATGCTGGTGCTGACTGGCAAGAGGATTATTAATGCAATGGAATGAGGAAAAGCCGATGAACATCCTGATCATTGGGCGAAAATTTGAAGCTATCAGTGATGTGAAAACATATACGGAAATGTGGGCTTACAACCTGGCCTGCGCCTTTAGTGAGGCAGGGGTAACATTGCAATACCATCGTCCATATTCCCCCGGCGTCGAAAGCCCGGAGGATTATGTTGAAGCTGTGTTGACCGCTGCGACCTCGTGTTCTGCGAAAGCCATTTTAGCGCCAGGATTGCGGTATTTTACTACGGTGCCCAGGGAAATAGGCGTGCAACTGCGTCGTCGATTCACTGGATGGGTAGCCCAGGTATACGACGGTTCTATGCTGGATTCGGCACCAGTCGATATTACTTTTACTGTCCGCGATGATACCTGGCGGTACCTGGATAATCCAGGCAGGTTAGAGCGTCATAATCGTTTTAACAAACATGTTGGATGGGCAGCGAATCAGGATCTGTTCCATCTGGAAACCAAAACAGACGATGTTCTGCGTATTTTTGTAGACCACGCTGCATTTGATGTTAGTGGTTTTGATCACTCCTTAAGTATCCTTATGAACCTTCAGCGTCTGACCGTTCCGTATGAGGCCAGAACGTTGACTGATGACGGATTGGTTACCATTGATCCGGGGAATATTTCGGTAACTCCATACAGACGGACGCCGGTGCCAGCAACCGAATTTGCAGCTGAATTGCGTAAGAGTGACGTGTTTATCGTTACGCATCCCGAAAGCCTTGGATTAACTGTACTTGAGGCGGCAATGTGCGGGGCGTTGGTATTAACGCCTCCCGATTGCCTTCCGCCAGATCGCCTGGCTTTGGTGAACCATATGGTTATCAAGTCGCGGATTGATTGGGATGAGGTTATTGCTCGCGTTGATCGCGTGAAAAATGCTGAAAAGGTCCAGTGTCACACCTGGTCGGCAATTGCGGAAAAGATGCTTGAGACGTTTGTCACGCAGAAACCGTCGCGCGGTAACGGATAAAAAATTGAACCCGTCATAACAGAAAAGCCCGAACGCCGGGCTTTTCTTAAGCCTTGTCAACAGAGACTTGAGCGGCTTTTATGGATAGATTCCCGCTGGCCTCTATCGCCATACTTCCCCCCGCCTTCAGGGCGACATCCGCGCCTGACTTTATATCGAGATTTCCTGCGGAAGAGATGAATGCCGGACCTTGAGAAATGGCATATAACTCCCCGGCCTCGTTGAACCCGATTGTTGTTCCACTTTTCAAGTGCGTAACGGCCCAGGCTCCGCCCGCCGTCCGGACCTCCATTAGTCCGTTCCGCGACGAAATAAAGTCTTTTTTGGCGCTGGTTGATGGTTGTGCTGGTGCACCTTCGACTTCAGGCGGTACATAGCCTTCACCTTGTCCTGACGCTTCAGGCGGCACATTGGGAGCGCCACCGGATGCATCCTGTGCATAACCGATTATCAATGGCCATCGAGAATCCCCATTGTAGGGAAATTCTACCCATACTTTATCGCCGGGCAGAAATGGTGAAAACGTGTTTGCATTGGACAATATAGCTTCTGCCCACGGCAATGAGGCATCTGGTAACCCATCCATCATGCCGACAACGCGTATTTGTGTACGAATCAGACCTTTAGGGTCATCGACGCTTACCACTACAGCCCGATACTTCCCTGTCAAACTACCCATTTACCACTCCTAACTGTGCACGGCTGACAAAACGGAAGCGGTCTTCGAAATGAGTCACGGACATCACTATCATTTTGTCAGGGATAGATTCATCGAGTTCTCCGTCACCTGCCGTGTTATGCACGACAATTTTCAGCGTCGTACCCGGAGTTAGCGCGGCATTTCCTTCCACCAGCATATCGAGGCGGGGGAGAATGAATTTGTTGTAGTTCGCCAGCGCGGTAGGATCGGGATTGCTCGTAAATTTAATGGGGTCTTCCTGGTTACCTGAGTAAACCACACCTTTGGTCATGTTATAACTGGCCATTCTGTAATTGTGGCGGCGCTGGTATTCATAATCGGCATTCAGGATGTTGAACTGACTAATTGTAAATCCGGATGTGTTGGGATTGGCGGACTCATAAGTAAGCGATGGAGCGGCGTTTGCCATTTTTTCCATACTTTTAAAATTGATCGTCCCCCTGGATGCCCAGCACATAGAACCGGTATCCCGGGCTATCTCCTGCAATACCTTGGTCGGTTTTTCTCCAACATTTAGGTGGTATGTGGATGTTTTTCTGAATGAGTCAGCATTTACCTTCAAACCAGGGGCAAGAGAGGAAACTACGGCTGATGGGGGCTTATCAACAAAATACTGTGCGCTGGTGGACGGAACTTTTAATAACCGCACCGGGTTACTAAACGCGTAAATCAGTACAGTATCGTCCTTGCGCGGCGCTTTAAGAACAAAGAACTCTTCCGAGAAGAGGATGCCGCCATGACCTTCCGGATCACCAAGTGAAACTGTCAGTATTGTCCCAAATTTCACCCCCAGCTTATTGACCACGTAAGCCGTTGAATCCCTGACCATGAGCATAAGCTGGGGACCAGATAGCTCCCCGGGTTCGACATAGGTACATCCTACGATCATTTCGCGAGGGATTTCGTTCTGCCCAATTGAAACAGATTGCAGGAATAGCTGAGTGCGTTTTGAATCAGTTTCTGGGGCTGTGGTGGTCTTTGTGGCCATCTCATTCCTCCAGAATTTTCGCTTTTACCGTTATGGTGCCGGTGGTTTGCTGCATATAAGCCAGGATAGGAAGCTCCGCCACTACTGTGAGGTTCAATCCAACCGCGAACAGCCTGTTATCGGCGGTGCCGGTGGTCAGATCCTGAAATGCGATTGATTTTTGCCCTTCTATGTAACAGGTAACCGGTATCTCATAACCGCCGACATTGGCTCTGTGAGTGAAAGATGCCTGCCCGAGGCTGGCATACATTCGTAGCCAGAATGCTAATGCAGTTGTAACCATCCCAAGAGATTCCTTCTCGTCACTGGCTATCCATAGCGAATATTCCAGTGAGAAAGGGATAGTCGATACCAGGGCTTCAATCTCATCATTTTCATTGGTGACATGCCCTTCATCGTAATTATCCCGGCACAGTTCACCTTCATAAATTGAAAACGCGGGAGAACGAGACAGATTCACAATCGGCATTGCCAGCTTATTTACCGGGCCAGCAGAGGCAGTATCTTTACGCCCGGCGCGATCGGCTTCAAATGACGACAACCACTCCTTCACATCACTAAAAGTGCCGAGCGTTATGCGATCTCTTGGGGTGCGTTTCAGGAACTCCCTGAATGACTGGTTAGTGCGATCATTAAAGCTGACAACTTGTGAGTCGAACGCTTCGTTTAAAGCCTGTGCGAGCGCCGAATCAATGCCATCAATAGTGGCAAATTCCAGCTTACCGGTTGGAGTAAGACCTTTTTTCTTAAAGATGGCCAGTAGCCATTCCTGATTATTCAGAATCACCGATGAAATTCCCTTCAAAGGCGCGTGAAGGCACGCAATAAAACAAACTGCCTACCTTGGCAGTGCCGTAATTGAATATTTTATGGATGTACCAGAAGCGGCGAATGGTTGTGCCGTCTGACAGCTGTTCCAGCCATTCGAGCATGGAACCCACTGGCACATTAACGGCGGCTAACCGAAGGATTAAAGCACTGTCGCTAATTCCCGTATTATCACTGCCGTCGTATAGCGCGTAGAAGGCGTCCATCTCATCCGGGCAGTCGAGGGCCGTTATCAGTTCTGGATCCTGATAGTCATATATGCGTTGGTTCGGTTCTATTATTTCAGATGCCGTTTCAGGTGTATTTTTGTCTCTGTAAGGTATTGCGCGGTATAGAACCGCATCGAATGAGTCAGGGTCTAGCTTGATTGCTTTGAGCCAGTCCATCCGCACAAGGTTATTAAAAACTGCATGACCTTGATAACGGTGGCGCACACCAGAATCACTAAGCAGGCCGTGATCCAGATTGGGAAGGTGATTGTCCTCCACAGGATCAACAATATTACCAACGTTAACACCATCGGTTTCGATTTCAGCATCAATATCTTCCTCTTCAATCAGTTCAGAACCTTCGCCTGGAATATCCGGATCCGATTCGGTGTCCGGGAGGTTATCACCAGTCACTTGTTGTGATGGTTCTGTGTCCTCAAACATGTCATCAAAGAAACCTGCCATCGATTATCCTTTCCGTTTACGGGCTTCGTTAATTTGTGTCTCAAGAATGCTTCGCGCCTGCGCGGTGGCAGCGGCCTTGTCCATTCCCTGACTCATGAAAAACTTTATGAGGTTGTTCGCCTGCGTTTGCAGGGCTTTTTTGAGAGCGTCGGCTTCAGCGCGAGCCTGGGCTTCCCTCACCCGCGATGCTTTTAGTTCGGCATTCTTCCTGTTTGCCGTGGTGCGAGCTTTTTTTAACAACCGGCGAACGTTGTCCGTGGCGCTATCTTTGGCGCGTAGTTTTTTGCCTAATGCATCCTGAGATTTCAGATACAGCTCATACTCACGCGCAGCTTTAGCCTGATCCGTCGTTGTTGTCCGGTTGCGCGCGAGCGATTTAGCCAGTTCGCCTTTGAAATAGGTTGTTGTCTTCCGCTTGTCATCGCCGAAGGCTTCCTGTTCAGCTGCTTTTTCCAGGGCAATAATGATGGCCTTGTGCCATGTGGGAGACTGAAAACGCGTCATAGCGTGCAACACATGTTTGCAGGCTACACCAGTCAGATCAGGGTTGCGGATCTTGGGGAATGCATACTCTTTTGGCGGCGCGACAGCATAGTTACCAGCAGTGGCCATATAACGATACCAGTATTGATGGCGTCCACAATCACAGTCGAAAGATACCCGGCCCTTGCAGAGATCGGCAGCGATTCGGGCTTTTTTCGCACCGTCTTCAGCAATATCCTCAACGGCTTTATCCCATTCCTCAAATCGAATTCTGACACGGTGATGCTGGTGGACCGACTCATCCGAGGCATTAACAGATATCAATGCAAGGTTGTGTTTTAGCCCGAGGAATGTCGCGGCTTTGATCCCTGTGCCATCAGAAACTTTGTTGTTAGCGCGTTTTATATCAATGCTGGTGGACTGCGCCACCAGCTGAGCATAGGTAATGCCGGGTACCGTGCTCTTGAATTTTGTTTTATGAGCCTGCCTTGAGGTGTTGAAGCTGCGTATATCTTCGGGCGTAAAGTAGGTGCCATCTTTCTTTTTCCCAAGGCTGAGGAATGCCTCAAGTTCGCGGTTACGCATCCCCATAATCCTTGGGGTGAGTGTACGTCGCGCGTTTCGCCGATTCTGACGCTGCTGTTTACGGATAAGATCGAAGACCTTGTTAAAGTCTTTTGCACTTAATCCATCAGTCTGATAGCGACCAAGGTTGTCGCGAGCATATTCAGTTGGCATTCATTTCCCTTACGCAATGGATAATGTCCCTATTACCTGGCCGTCGTATTGGAAATGGCGAATCATTTCGCGGATCCAGGTGGCAGGTGGGAGTTTTAATTTTTTGCCAACAGTCATACCCTGAGACTCATCCTCAAGCCCGGCGGCGAGCGTCACAACCCAGCGTAGCTCTGCTATGCCCCACATACGGTAAGCCAGCAAATCCGGGCGATATTGCTCATCGGGAAGAACGTAATAAATCGTCAGATTCTTGTCGTTCGATTCACACATAAGCATCACCTCTTTGCGTAGCTCTGCCCTGAGTATTGGATCGGCTATGTTGCGGTCGTCATACCGCGACAGAGGATATTGCCGGGTGCTTTGGGTTGTAGTGATTGATGTAGCCATAGTCAGCCTGCCAGAAATAGATGATGGTGATTCTACCGCTAGTCATTTGTTGATTATTTAACTCAATAAAAGAAAATTATTAGTGCAATTTTGGTTGTGAAATGTATCATTCTGCCCTTAAGTAGGTTCTTCATGAGGAAACAAAATTGGCAGAGCGTGTTGATGATGCAGAGCTGAGCATGAATCAGTTAGAAGCTCTCAAAGACATGGCCATCGATAACATCAGAAAGCAGGCACAGGTCGTGAGTCAGGTATTTACAGGGAAGTGTCGTTACTGCAATGAACCGATTGAATCAGGCATCTATTGTGACGCTGAGTGTGCGCAATGGCACAGGGAAGAGCAGGCTGCAAAACAGCGTAAATATGGCATGCGACCGGCAGGATTTGACTGATTATGTTGCGCTTTACTGAGGAAGAGTTTCAGGCTTTTAGTGAGCGTCGAAATAAGGGGCGGTCCAGGCCAAAAACCAAAAAGGATCCATTCTTATCGCTTGCGCCGGTAAAAGAAGTTTCTCCACATGCGAAGGCACTTGCAGCACTGGCAAAGAACCCAGACCTGCGCGACGGAAATTGCGAGCACTTCGAGCAGGTTTTCATTTTTGATTACTTCGAACGCAAGCACCCTGACATCTATGAGCTGTTGCATGCAACGCCTAACGGAGGGAAACGTTCAAAAGCAACCGCCGGGAAAATGAAGGCTGAAGGGCAGAAAAAAGGTTATCCGGACATGAGTCTCGATAAAGCATGCGGTATTTATCACGGCATGCGAATTGAGCTTAAAGAACCAAATGGTAAAGCCCCGACGAAAGAGCAGATCGCCTGGATGCGCAGGCTTAGAGAGGAAGGTTACTACGTCGTTCTTGCGTATGGTGCAGAACAAGCGATAACCGCCATCCTGGAATACATAAGCCTTAAAAAGGGTGAGGCTATTGAGCATGTATTGAACGGCGACAAGTGGTTGTATGCCACTTAAAATAATAAATTAATTAGTGCACATGTGCTCTTTGATATAGCGCACATTAACATCGGGAGAATAATCGTGTCATTCAAGGTTAATTATGAATCGCTGGCATCGATCATGCCGCGTAATGAACAGGAAGCAGATGCTGTAGTGGACCCGGTAATCGCTGAAATGAATGCTCGCCTGGAGGCTGAATTTGCAGCTGAGAATGAACATACCACCCAGGGCGACTAGGACTGTTTTTTGTGTCGGTAGCGGTCCGTCACTCACTCGTGAGGACTGTGCTGCTATAGAAAAAACTGGCTGTTCAATCATTGCGGTTAACAATTCCTGGCTGATGTTCGATGACATTTATGCCTTATACGCCGGTGATTTGTCATGGTGGAAGCAATACGGTTCCACCATACCGGGAGGGAGGTTCCGCAAAGTGACAGCCAACCTGGCGGCGGCGAAATCATTTTCGTTGGAGTACAGGCGATATTGTGGACCGGCGGAAGGGGTAAATAGCGGCGCGCAGGCTATCAGTCTGGCTGCTGAATCAGGGGCTGAAGTAGTGGTATTAGTCGGCTATGACTGTTCTCTGCAAAACGGCCTTCATTGGCATGGCGCGCACCCTCAAGCCCTACGGAATCCAACGCAGGTGTCTATTTCAAAATGGCAACAGCAGTTCCTGGATACCCGCAAAAAACACGCAGATTTACATATTTTGAATGCAAGTAGGAGCAGTGCAATTCAATGTTTCCCAAGAATAAATTTAGAGGCAGTGATCGCGTTATTATCGTCGGCAGTGGCCCAAGCGCCGCAAACTTTGTTGCGCCGCGCGGAGTGCCGATTATAGCGGTCAATGGGGCTATCGACTGGCTTAACCGCGCTTCTTATTTTTTCACCCTTGATCCATCCCCAGACAATATGCGGCGCGTTGGTCGTGGCCGCCGTCGCCGTGGTGTTTGTTATTGCATGGCACTACCCGATGTTAAAGAACGTGAAGTCAGAGATGGCGTTCTGTGCTTCCGTCGTGTGGCTGAACGCGGCACAGAGCCAAAAAATACGAATTCTCCCGAGTGGTGGGCGTGGCGCTGGTCCGCACATTTCGGCCTTTGCGAAGATGAGAATGAAATTGCCAGCGGCAATAGTGCATATGGTGCTCTGAACCTGGCTTTCCATATCGGATTCAAACATGTCGCCCTGGTGGGCGTTGACGCTACGCAAGAACCACGCGTTCACTCCGGCGGCACGCCAAAAAATCTAAGTCACCTGCCTTTGTTATTCCAGTCTGCGCGTGAACAGATTGACGTTGTTTCATGCGGGAAAATGGGAGGTATTCCGCAGATGACTCTTAAAGAATGGCTGAAGAATACATGATGGCACCCACAATTTATCACCGTATCGACGGTACCAAATACAGGAATGTCTGGGTTGTTGGTGATCTGCATGGTTGCTACACCAGACTGATGTCCGAACTCCATCGTGTGGATTTTGACCCGGCGCAGGATTTACTGATATCGGTCGGCGACCTTATCGATCGCGGTACTGAAAATGTCGAATCTCTGGAACTATTGCAGCTGCCCTGGTTCAGGGCAGTAGTGGGGAACCATGAGCTGTTGATGCTCGATGCGTTAAGTCCTGATGGCAACGTGAATAACTGGCTAATGAATGGCGGTCAATGGTTCTTCATGCTGGACGCTGATCAGGAAATATTAGCCAGGGCGCTGGTGGAGTTGGTAAGACGACTGCCCTATATCATTGAGTTGAACACCGGGCAAGAAACTATCGTTATAGCCCATGCCGACTATCCGGATAATGAATATCAATTCGGTAAGGAGGTGCCGCTTTTCAACGTTGTCTGGGCGCGCGAGCGTATCAGTGATTCGATGGATGATATTGGTGGCGAAATTTCGGGCGCAGATCGTTTTATCTTTGGTCACACTCCGGTGAAAAGCCCGAAGACATTCTGGAATCAGCATTATATCGACACAGGTGCCGTATTTTGCGGAAACCTGACATTGAAGAAAGTGAAAGGTGATGGTGCAGCATGAAGATTGCTTTAGTTCTTCGCTCTGGTGGTGACTATAACGCTTCCGATGTGCAGTGGCTGGTTAATCAACTGCCAAAAGACTATGAAATTATTTGCCTGACAGACCTGAAGTGTTTACATGTACCTGGCGTCAAAGTTATCCCATTGATCAACCAGTGGCAAAAGTGCCGTGGCTGGTGGGCGAAAATCGAGTTGTTCCGACCGGATATAACCGATGATCTGTTCTATCTGGATTTGGACACGGTTATTGCCGGTGATATACGCCCAATCCTAGAGAATCCACCAACCAACTTCACCATGCTTAGGGATTTTTACCATCCACAATATCGTGGCAGCGGTGCCCTGTGGATACCAAATAGTGTAAAAGCGCATATCTGGAGTGCATTCTGGCAAGATCCGGAAGGTTGGATTGCTCGTTGTGTTACTACTGAATGCTGGGGTGATCAGGGGTTTTTGCGGAAGGTTATGGGTGATGATACACCAGCATTTCAGGATCTGTATCCGGGATGGTTTGTAAGTTACAAGGCCGATGTTGTGGAACCTGGTTCGAAATATGCGAGCGCGCGTTACTCCAGGGGGAATGGGGCATTACCAAAAGACTGCCGAATAATCTTTTTCCACGGCAAACCGCGACCTCGCGAAGTGTCAGAGGATTGGATTCCCCTTACCAGCTCGTTTTTTGAGCAAGTATCAGAATAATATTGCTCTAATAATTCTATATTTTTAAAACGTGATGTACACTCATCACGTTTTTTATTAGAGCAATTTACAAGGTGCACTATGTGGCCATTCCGACGGAAATATCACTACTGGCTGATCGCCTTTGTTACGCCGACCGGCGGTATCAGGCATGTCATCACCAGGTATCGCAACAAGAGACTCACCTTAGCCAGAATTTTACAGGCTGCCATAGGTGAGGGACTGGATACAAATTGCGTAGTCCTTCCTCCTTCATACTTAGGAAAAATGACCGAAGCACAAGCTAATACGGAACTTTGAAATGAGCACTTCAGCACAAAAGCAATCAATCGAAAATGTATCTATCCCTGATGTCCTGAATGCCGGTATCCCGGCCATTATCCAGAACATCCGGGCCGCGCAACGCCGCGTTAGTTGTGATGACCTCACAGCACGTTTTTTTGATAATGCGGTTCAGTCAGCGGAGATGCTTCACGCACAGCTTATTGATGTTTATAACGCAGAAGCTGATAGCCATAACTCCCTGGTAGATGCAGCTGAAAATATGCAGTTGGATCTCGGTCTGAAGGGTAAAGAAATTGAAGAGCTTCAGCTGCAAATTGAACATTTGAAACGCCAGCAACAGGACGCGATCGACGATGCGACGCATGACGCCAACCAGCGTGCTGATAATGCCGAACGTATAAGCATTGAGCTGGAAACAAAACTCAATGAAATGACCGCGATGGTTGAACTGCGGAACTCACAGATTTCAACGCTAAAATCTCAATATAAAGAGATCATGAAACTTGATCCTTTTAACCTTGAGAAACGCTATAACAAAGCTAAAAGCGAGCGACAGGAACTGCGTAAGCAGGTCGCCGACCTTAACCAACAGCTCAAAAAAACTATTAAAGATGCAAGCGAGGCGCGCGTGGCATTTGCTAATAAAAAAGCAGAGGTTACCGCGCTGGTTAATGAGAATGCCAAATTTGCGACGCTCAAGAAGGAAATGTATGGCATTACTGAGCGCCGTTTCCCTGCAAGCAAACTTCATCCGACGTTAGGGCAAATCTCCTTCTTCCCGCGCCTCCTGGCTTATGGGATCTCATCGCCTAAAGAGTTCAATAACGAGCGTCCTTATATCGTTTCTAAGCTGGACTTTGCTTATCAGTTCTGCTGCGACATGGGCTATGCCATTGATATCCGAATCAACGAATGGTTGATGCCAAACTTCCAGCCGTTGGCAATTTTCCGCGAGTTTCAGCCGGAAGGTTGGGTAGAGTTCTTCCATGAATTGATCTGTAAAGAGATGGAAAGCCGCCGCCCGGAACTGGTCCGTCGAGTTGAGTGGGCGCAAGAGGTTATGTTGGCAGATGCAGAGCTGCCGTTCGAACCGGAATTCATTGATGATCTGGCAACTAAAGGGCTGCATACCCTGTTTGATGTGGTTACCCGCCGTCATGAGCAGTTGGTTGTCGAATTGGGTTTAGAGGAAACTGCGGCAAGAAGACTTCTCGATGTTTGCTATGCACGTAGCGATGCATGGGAAAAAGAGAACGGCGGCACTATTTACGTTCGCTGATAGTTACAGTGTCACTTTTAATGCTGGTGGAGTGCTCCCACCAGCATTTTTTTCGTCCAATGAGGAGGGCATTTGAGTATTTTCAATAAACACGCACACCAGGAACGTCCGTACATCGTCATAGTAGATATTGATGGGACGATATCAGAGGCAACGGAAGACAGGCTGCATTTACTTCCACCACCTGGCAAAGGTGCATTAACAGAGCACTGGAACGAGTTTAACCTTGCCTGTGACACTGATGCTCCCATCACTCCAGTTATTGATATGGTGCGCCAGTTGTCCGGCATTTACACCCTCTGGTTTGTAACCGGGCGCTGTGAGATAGCCAGGGATAAAACACGAGCCTGGTTGCGTAAGCACGTAACAAATGGGGCTGAGCCTTTGCTATCTATGCGTCCTGCCACCGATGACAGAAATGACGGTCCAGCAAAGATTGATCTCCTGAAGAAAATTGGTCTAAGTAAAATTGCGTTCGCGCTGGAAGATAAGATTGAAGTGGCGCGTGTTTTCAGGAGTCACGGCGTACTTACGTTAATGGTCAGGGAGTATGAAAACGCGCTTCTCCATCAACAATAATTGCTCTAATAAATCTTGATTTTTAAAACAGAGAAAGTGAAAATAAAAACATGCCGCAAGGCGCGGCATGTATCCAATCAATCACAGGAGCTGAAAATATGAACACGGCATTCAAAATCATTATGGCCGCGATCTATTTCTGGCTGTTCTCTATCACTTTTGGCAGCATTGTCGCGCATGGGTAAGGGGAGTATATTAGCCATTTGGAACCCCACGGTCTCTTGCGGGTTTAATTAAGAACCCGCAAGAAAAATACGAATTGGGCTATATTTTTCCGCCTACGCCTTTAAACTTCTCAATAAACGAGACGATTTTCTGGAAAACTGCCTGTTTTTTCGTTTTATATTGCGGATTCAACGGACTAAGTTTTGGTAATGTTTCGTTTAATTCTGTGCCATTTTCGGTGGCGTATTCGCGTTTTAAAGACGTGCGAATATAGCGTTTTGCTGCATCTTCATTGAGATTTTCTTCTTTTATCAATGCTTCTGCTTCACGTTGCTGTTCGCGTTGAGCAAACGTAAAGAATGCCTCAATGATACTGGCTTTGTCTGGTAAATCATCCAGGTTCGTTTGCTGAATAAAATCGACCACCAGGCCCTCTTTCGCCCGGTTCCCCAGGCTTGAACGAATTAAGCGTTTGACCTCTTCGATCATTTCGCCCTTGCCTTTATTTTGTCTATTGTGTTCGAAAATCAGTCCAAGGATATAATCCAGGTTTATTTCCTGAGACTTCAGCAAATCGACCTCAAAAACTACGTCATCCCAGTCAGTGGTTGATTTCTCTTTTTTCTCAGCTTCTTTCTCACGGCGCTGCCAGTCGCGAATATCGTTATAGGCAGAACGATAATCCTGAATCTTGCGATCAGCAGGGAGACGAATTGTTTGCAATTCAGCGAACTTTTCATTATCCACATAATGTTCTGCTTTGAATTTTTCTACCGCAACAGGATCGCTAAGATCGATTTGTTGCAGGGCTTTTAGCGTGGCAAATTCATCATAGTTTTGCAGGATGTTCTCGGCACGCAGGTATTCGCCAAACAGTTTAACGAAGTCTTTCTTCTCTTTTTCACTTTCAATACTGGCAGGGTCAGGGAACCGTTGTTCCAGTTCTGAAACTACTGTCATGAAGCCGCGTTTAGCTTCACCAGTGGCAGCATCAGTAAAGCCTTCCATATACTCTGCATAACTCTTTTCTAAAACCACATTTTTGGTATTTTTGTCACCAAACAGCGTTATGGCATCAATGGTTGAGCGTTCCAGATCCCGGAACGTGACAATATTACCGAAGGTTTTAGTCGCGTCATAAATGCGGTTGGTGCGGGAGAATGCCTGCATCAGGCCGTGAAAACGCAAGTTTTTATCGACGAATAGCGTGTTTAATGTTGGAGCATCGAAGCCGGTTAAAAACATCCCCACGACAATTAGCAGATCGATATCCTGATTTTTAACCCGCTGGGCTAAATCACGATAGTAGTTCTGAAAACCGTTACTGTCGGTGCTAAAGTTAGTTTTAAAATGGCTGTTATATTCACGAATTGCAGCGTCCAGAAACTCTTTAGCACTGCTGTCCATTGCGCTGGTATCAAAAGTTTCATCGGAAATTTCACCAATGGCATTTTGTTCTTCATTGGCGGCAAAGGAGAAGATTGTCGCAATACGCAGCGGTTTATAGGTAGCCGATTTATTAGCGGCTTCTTCTTGTAACCGTTTAAACGTCGCATAATAGGCTTTCGCGGCATCCACGCTGCTCACTGCCAACATAGCATTAAAACCTTTTGAGCCAGGGAAGGTACGGTGGGTTTTCTGGCGGAAATTATTCAGAATATATTGCGTGATTTCCTGAATACGCATGGGATGAAGAAACGCCTGCTGATTTTCAGCCGCACTCAGTTTTTTCTCGTCAGTTTCTGTCTCTAAAGACTTAAACTGTGGCCGCACATCGTTGTAGTCCACCTTGAATTTGAGCACTTTTTCGTCACGAATCGCATCGGTAATTACATACGAATGCAATTCACGACCAAATACGCTGGCGGTTGTTTCTGAGCCTAAGGCGTTTTCCGGGAAAATAGGGGTGCCGGTAAAACCAAACTGATAATAGCGTTTGAATTTCTTCTTCAGGTTTTTCTGCGCTTCTCCAAACTGGCTGCGGTGGCATTCATCAAATATAAACACCACTTGCTGATTATATACAGGCAGATCGCTTTCTGCTTTCATCAGGTTATTGAGTTTCTGAATAGTAGTGACGATAATTTTGTTATCGTCCTTATCCAGATTTCGTTTAAGACCTGCGGTATTTTCCGAGCCGTTGACGCTGTCTGGCGAAAAACGCTGATATTCCTTCATGGTCTGGTAATCGAGGTCTTTCCTGTCGACCACAAAGAAGACTTTATCAATAAAGTCCAGCTCTGTTGCCAGACGCGCGGCTTTAAAGCTGGTGAGGGTTTTACCAGAACCGGTAGTGTGCCAGATATACCCACCGCTTTCCGGTTTTGACCAGTTCTTCGCTGTAAAGGAACTCTTAATTTTCCACAGAATGCGCTCGGTGGCGGCAATCTGGTACGGTCGCATTACCAGTAGTGTCTGACTGCTGTCAAAAACGCTGTAGTTCACCAGAACATTAAGCAGAGTATGTTTCTGGAAAAAGGTAGCGGTAAAGTCTTTGAGGTCTTTAATCAGTGTATTGTCTGATTTAGCCCAGTTCATGGTGAAGTCAAAACTGTTTTTATCGCGCTTTGTGGTGTTGGCAAAATAACGGGTATCAGTGCCGTTGGAAATGACGAACAGCTGCAGATACTTAAACAGGGAATTTTCGCTGTTAAAACTCTCTTTACTGTAACGATGTATCTGGTTGAAAGCCTCACGAATCGCCACCCCGCGTTTTTTTAGTTCGATTTGCACCAGCGGTAAACCATTAACCAGGATCGTGACGTCATAACGGTTAGCATGAGAACCTGTCTGTTCAAACTGCTGGATAATCTGCACCTTATTGCGCATGAGATTCTTTTTATCTATCAAATAGATGTTCTCAAGTCGCCCGTCGTCAAAAATAAAGTCGCAGATATAGTCGATATGGATTTTACGGGTTTTATCCAGAATACCATCGCTGGGGTTGTCCAGATATTGCTCCGTGAAGCGCCGCCACTCGCTGTCATTAAACATCACACCATTGAGGCTCTGAAGCTGTTCCCGAACATTGGACAGCATTGCCGACTGTGATTTTACGGAAATAAATTCATAACCCTGATTCCGCAGGTCCTGAATCAGTTCACGTTCCAGGTCCGATTCGCTCTGGTAGCTGTCGCTTGTTTGCTCAGCTTTGATGTACTTATCAAGGACGATAAAGTTATTGGATTCAGCAATGGTGTGTGTTTGATGAGTCATAGCGCATCCTTTGTGCCGCCTGGCAAGAGCCGGAAGGGCGTTAAGAGTGACTTCCGGCGCGTAAAAAATAGTCTATATACTGACCGGGTGTTAAGGTGGCCCGATCGGTAGCAATGGTCAATTAATTACTGACAGTTTCAGGTTTCGGGAAACTGAACAGTAAATCACGGTAGTATTCGTATTGTTTCTGGCGCAACTCGATTTCACGCGGGAGGCCTTCGGTGATGGAGTTTGTCAGGGTGTCGAATTTATCGAGAAGAGATACGATTCGTTTTTGTTCGTCCAGTGATGGAAGTGGAATTATTAATTTAGCCAAGTCAATTTTATTTACAGCAGGTACTCCACCTTCTTTTTTTTAACTCAATAAAATCCTATTTCTTGATTGAAGAGTATAGAAAAGGAATTTGTTAATTAGGATTTCATTATTTAATGATTTTATTTTATAGCACAAGGGACCTAACCAGAATGGCGTTTTTTGATATCCTACAAAACCAATACCACCCTGCCCCCGAGAAGGTGTAGTTACAGTATCCCCATCGCAGTTGCTCATCGTTGTGTATCCCGATCTACTTGTTCCGGCGTTGATATAATCAAATGTTGCTGCTTTATCAAGTATCTCAGATGGTTTTTGCCCTGTGTTTATCTCGGTGATTTCCCCCAAAGTCTTCCACTTAACCTCACCCTCTTTAAAACTTAACAACTGGTCGCGATAGTAGTTGTACTGTTTTTTACGCATGTTAAGCTCAGCGGTAAGCTCAGCGGTAAGCTCAGCGGTAAGTGCAGTAAACTTATCCAGAATCCGAACGATTTCAGACTGGATGGCAAGGGATTTTTCCGGATTATCCGGGCAGGGGATTGGGAATTCAAGTTTTTCAATTACTGACTTTGAGAGACGCGGAATACTGGCACGGCGTACTTGTCCTGAAATTTTATTCTTTTGCGTCAACAAAAAATGAAACAAAAACCTGTCATTTATGTATTCTGGTGTGATTGCGAAATGAACATCGTCGGCAGCCCAAAATTCATTTTCGCTATAACCAATTTCACCGGCTGCACCCGCACAGATAATGAACGAAGATTGAGCTGCGACATTATACTCATGATAGTAACCGAGTGGTGTCATGCTGTTTTGGTAAACCGCATATTTACCTCTGGTTTCTAACTGAGATTTTACGAGCCGCCTTCCGCGCTGAAAATTTACAACATCTCCCAATGATTTCCACTCAACCTCAACCCCATCCAGCAATTTTTCCAGATAACTCAACTCGCTCATTTCTGCACCTCGCAGCCTTCAATTTCAGCCACAATCGCATCAATATCTTTACGCAACTGGTCGATTTTGCTAACCGTAGTTTTAAGCTCTGCATTTAGCTCAGCAATATTGATAATTTCGCGGTTATCTTTCGCTTCTACATAGCAGCTCACCGACAGGTTATAGTCATTAGCGACAACGGTCTCAAACGCGACAGATTTCGCCAGATGAGCAACATCTTCCTTGCTGGCAAATACCTGCATAATCTGTTCGATATGGGCATCGGTCAGGATATTGTTGTTGGTCTCTTTTTTGAATAGTTCGCTGGCATCAATAAACTGAACTTTGGTATCCGTTTTATGTTTAGACAGCACCAGAATATTGACGGCAATAGTGGTGCCAAAGAACAGATTCGGTGCCAGTGAAATCACGGTTTCGACATAGTTATTATCAACCAGATACTGACGGATTTTCTGCTCCGCGCCGCCACGGTAAAAAATACCCGGGAAGCAGACAATCGCAGCACGACCTTTGGCCGAAAGATAGTTCAGCGCATGTAATACAAACGCAAAGTCAGCTTTGGATTTGGGGGCCAGAACGCCAGCCGGGGCAAAACGCTCATCGTTAATCAGCGTCGGGTCATCGCTGCCAATCCATTTCACCGAATACGGCGGGTTAGAAACGATGGCATCAAACGGTTTTTCATCTCTGAAGTGCGGTTCAGTCAGCGTATTGCCCAGCTTGATATCAAACTTGTCGTAGTTGATGTTGTGCAAAAACATGTTCATACGTGCCAGGTTATAGGTCGTATGGTTGATTTCTTGTCCGAAAAAGCCTTCTTCAATGATATGGTTATCAAACTGCTTTTTAGCCTGCAACAACAGCGAACCGGAACCTGCGGCCGGGTCGTAGATTTTGTTAACGTGGGTCTGGCCATGCATTGCCAGTTGTGCAATCAGCTTAGAGACGTGCTGCGGTGTAAAGAACTCACCGCCTGACTTACCGGCATTTGCCGCATAGTTAGAAATCAGGAACTCATAGGCATCACCGAACAGGTCAATCTGATGTTCGTTGAAGTCACCAAGTTTTAACCCTTCAACCCCTTTCAGAACCGCAGCCAGGCGGGCATTTTTATCTTTAACGGTGTTACCCAGGCGGTTACTGGTGGTATCGAAATCAGCAAACAAACCTTTGATGTCAGCTTCTGAAGGGTAACCGTAAGCAGAACTTTCGATAGCAACGAAGATGCTGTTTAAATCTGCATTCAGTCTGTCATTGGTATTTGCTTTCGCAGCTACGTTGCAGAAAAGCTGACTGGGGTAGATGAAGTAACCTTTGGTTTTGATGGCATCGTCTTTAATGTCATCAGTAATTACGCTGTCATCCAGTTTCGCATAACAGATACTGTCATCACCGGCTTCAATATAGCTGGAAAAATTTTCGCTGATAAAACGGTAGAAAAGTGCGCCCAGAACGTATTGCTTAAAATCCCATCCATCGACCGAACCCCTGACATCGTTAGCAATTTGCCAGATTTGACGATGAAGCTCTGCACGTTGTTGAATACTTGTCATTTTCATCCACTTATTTCAGGCTTATGTAATTGGCGGTGATTCTACAGCAACTTGGATGCTTTAGCAGTTCGGACATTAGGCAACGAATGACCTAATTAGAGCTTTTTGGAAAAGCGGTATTGTCGGTGCGATGATAGCTATGTTTGGGTGCGCGATGGTGCAATACAATGACGGTGAAAAGGTAAGCATCCAGTCTGATGGCTGGTATGGGCTGGATAGCCTGCAAAAAACCGCAGATAAAGCCTGTCAGCAATATGGAAAGTCCAAAGCTGTATATCAGCATAGTGCGAACGCTAACCCTCATCTTACGCCCGGTTCGGGTGTTCAGAATACCATCTGGAAATGTGAGCCTTAAACATGAGCAACTGGAACATAGCAGCTAAAAGCCAGGAAGAAAGGAATAAAGTTAACGTTGACCTGGCTGCCAGGGGGGTTGCCTACAAAGAGCGATTGAACATACCCGTCATAGCGGAACAGGTAGCCCGTGAGCAACCTGAGAACCTGCGCACCTATTTCATGGAACGGCTACGGCACTACCGGCAGTTAAGCCTCCTGCTGCCAAAAGGAAACGATCCGGTATATCAGAAAGAAGATATAGCCAAAAAATAACGCGCCACCAGGCGAGCGCAAAGCATCGCGCTATTGCACACTTCAAGCATCTTTAATGTATACTGTATGGATAAACAGTACTCTGAGGTGAAAACGCTATGGGCTTCCCTTCTCCTGCGGCGGATTATGCTGAGAGCCGTATTTCTCTTGATCAGCAGATAATTAGACATCCTTCAGCGACCTACTTCATGAGGGCAGCTGATAGTCATCATCGTGAGGGAATATTACAGGGTGCATTGCTGGTGGTTGATTCCTCACTTACCCCAGTTGATGGTTCTCTGCTTGTATGCGCTCTGGATGGGGAATATCGCGTAAAAAGATACCGGAAGTATCCACGTCAGCATCTGGAGGATTTAAGCACCGGGAAGAAAGAGGCGTTACCAGTAGATGACGATGGATGCACGGGCAGTAATGCTGTGTTTGGTGTGATCACTCATGTCATTAATGATGCCCGAAGTGGGGAATTTGATGATTGTCCGGTGATTTAAGCTGCAAAGTGCTGGTGCTTTATGCCTGTGAAGTTTATAATTGTGTACACATAACGAGTACACGAGGTGTTTATGCAATCCATTAACTTCCGTACCGCGCGCGGCAACCTTTCTGAAGTGCTCAACAATGTTGAGGCCGGGGAAGAGGTTGAAATCACCCGCAGAGGCCGTGAGCCAGCAGTAATTGTCAGCAAGGCTACTTTCGAAGCCTACAAAAAAGCGGCGCTGGATGCTGAATTTGCATCCCTGTTTGACACTCTGGACTCCACCAACAAGGAACTGGTTAACCGATAATGAGGCATATATCACCGGAAGAACTTATTGCGCTTCATGATGCGAATATAAGCCGCTACGGCGGCCTGCCGGGAATGTCAGATCCGGGTAGGGCAGAGGCCATTATCGGGAGAGTTCAGGCCAGAGTTGCCTACGAAGAGATCACCGACCTTTTCGAAGTCTCCGCCACCTACCTGGTGGCTACAGCGAGAGGGCATATATTCAATGATGCCAATAAGCGTACCGCGCTAAACAGTGCGCTGCTATTTCTACGCCGTAACGGGGTGCAGGTATTTGATTCACCTGAACTGGCAGACCTTACTGTAGGGGCTGCGACCGGAGAGATATCTGTATCTTCTGTCGCCGACACGTTACGTAGATTGTATGGTTCCGCGGAGTAGATTAATGGCACGTAAATACAACAAGTTGTCCCGTGAAGCGTTAAAGATGCTTCTTGATGGCGTGAGTCGCCGCGAGGTAAAGCAATACCTGGTTGGTAAGCAAATTGGTGCCAGGACCGCTATTGCTGTGTTATGCCGTCAGGAAATGGTTGTGCTTAAACAGAGAATGTCGGGCAGCAGATAAAGCCCAATCAGTGATTAAAGGTGTGATGTGAAAGCCGTAATTACTCCCTTTGTACAAAAAGAGCTTGGCGTCGCCACATTCAAAGTGGATCAGGAGGTCAGAAAGCTGGTGGAGGCTGGCCGTAAATTTATTATGGAGCCGGTGCCGCGTGAGTTAATCGAGCACATGGACGACGGCCTCGTTGCTTCCGAGCAAACTATAGCAACAAATGAGGCGTTGCAGCCGTTTTTTAACAGCGATGAACTGTTTCGCCGTATTGGTGGAATTGACGCGCTGGTGGCGTGGTTGCGCAGGAAAGAGGGGCAATGCCAGGCCGCAGATCGTAGCTGGTGTGACAACCATATTGTCCACGCAGAACGAGACAATAGCGCGGTGTTGTTGTGCTGGCATCACGATAACCATTACCGGATGCGTGGTTTTAATGAGCTGAAAGAAACGCTGCATAATAATCGCGTTAACTGGATACTGGATGTCGCCCGTCAGGAAATGGGGCTTTCAGATGGCCATGATTTAAGTATTCAGGAACTGTGCTGGTGGGCTTTCATGCGCGACATGATGCACCTGATGCCGGAAGAAGTCTGCCGTATATCAATAAATAAGATTAAGGCTGCAACGCAGGATAGCGGACCTCTGAAAGAGGCGGATATTCGCCCGTATGACGATCGCGCTACAGCATATGTTCAGATGATGGAAGAACGCGCCGCGCCGATGCGTGCAAAAGTATGCTCTGTGGATGTTGACTCCGACCCTGGCATGGCGCATTTCAAAATACCAAAACTGCAATCGCTAAAATTACCTGAGTACATGGACTTTGTTGCTTCCCGTCCATGCTGTGGGTGTGGAGCTGCGGGAGCTGGCGCTCACATTACGCCTTATATCGTTCGTCATAGTCGATTATGCGCGCATGACATTTACGCAATTCCTCTGTGCCAGTCATGCCAGCGTGATATTGAGCGTGACCGCGATAATTGGGAGAAGACGCACGGTAGGTTGGCGATGCATCAACGATTGTTCTTTGATTACGCGCTTGGAGTGGGCGTTATCACAAGTCATTCGTCGAGTGTTAGATAAAATTGCTCTAATGTATTGCTATTTCTTTAATCGAGGGTATTATATTCCACGTTGATTAGTTGACATGGGCTAATCAGTAGGTGACAGGATGTTACTTAACTGGCAGGGACGCCACTTCATGGAAATAAATCACTCACGAATAACATCGTACGAGATTGCGGATTACATGATCCGCACTAAATCTCTTCTATCAGCGAAAGAACTCGCAGCAATTCTTGAAAAGGAACACCCGCATCTGGATGTCGATAAGCGCGATGTTTATCTGCGCTTAAAGGCTATCGCTGTGTCTAAGTATTCGTCTGTTTTGATTGATGACAGTACACGCCCACGTAGATTTCAGATCCACTCTCTGAATCCTGAATTCTTTCGCCGTAGCCGCGCTCCGCGCCGGTTTGATGAAAAACTCCAGAATGAACTCTATATGACGCAGGACGAAAAGGAACGCCGGGAGCACCAGCCTTGGGTAATGGCGCGTCAACTTTTCAATAAGGTGGCCCGTCAGCACCGTCATTACGGTAATGCCACATCCGCACGTATCTGATTGATTGCTTGCCCGTTCCGGGCCTTTTGACATGTGACTTTCGTTACCCTCGCGTCAAAAAGAGTTTTATACGAAAGGAAGCATAAGTGACCTGGGACGATCACAAGAAGAATTTTGCTCGCCTGGCGCGAGATGGTGGTTACACCATCGCACAGTATGCCGCCGAGTTTAATCTTAACCCTAATACCGCACGTCGTTATCTCCGTGCCTTCAAAGAAGACACCAGGACTGCGGACAGCCGCAAGCCAAATAAGCCAGTCAGGAAGCCACTAAAAAGCATGATCATTGATCACTCTAATGATCAACATGCAGGTGATCATATTGCGGCTGAAATAGCGGAAAAACAGAGAGTTAATGCCGTTGTCAGTGCCGCAGTCGAGAATGCGAAGCGCCAAAATAAGCGCATAAATGATCGTTCGGATGATCATGACGTGATCAACCGCGCCCACCGGACCTTACGTGATCGCCTGGAACGCGACACCCTGGATGATGATGGTGAACGCTTTGAATTCGAAGCTGGCGATTACCTGATAGATAACGTTGAAGCGCGGAAGGCCGCGCGCGCTATGTTGCGTCGGTCCGGGGCCGATGTTCTGGAAACCACTCTTCTTGAAAAGTCTCTTTCTCATCTCCTTATGCTGGAGAACGCCAGGGATACGTGTATTCGCCTGGTGCAGGAAATGCGCGATCAGCAAAAAGACGATGATGAAGGTACTCCGCCTGAATACCGTATCGCGAGCATGCTAAACAGCTGTTCCGCGCAGATAAGCAGTCTGATCAACACCATTTACAGCATCCGGAATAACTATCGAAAAGAAAGCCGGGAGGCGGAAAAGCACGCTTTGTCTATGGGGCAAGCTGGCATTGTTAAGCTGGCATACGAACGAAAGCGTGAAAATAACTGGTCAGTGCTGGAAGCGGCTGAATTCATCGAGGCGCATGGAGGAAAAGTGCCGCCCCTGATGCTGGAGCAAATCAAAGCCGATCTGCGTGCTCCTAAGACCAATACCGATGATGAGGAAAACCAAACAGCATCTGGCGCTCCATCACTTGAAGATCTGGATAAAATCGCGCGAGAACGGGCCGCCAGCCGCCGCGCTGATGCGGCATTGTGGATTGAGCATCGTAGAGAAGAAATTGCCGATATCGTCGATACAGGTGGTTATGGTGATGTCGATGCGGAAGGCATATCAAACGAAGCATGGCTTGAACAGGATCTGGACGAAGACGAGGAGGAAGACGAAGAAGTCACCCGCAAGCTATACGGGGATGATGATTAATGGCCAGAAGTTGCGTAACGGATCCACGTTGGCGCGAGCTGGTGGCGCTATATCGTTATGACTGGATTGCGGCCGCTGATGTTTTGTTCGGCAAAACACCTACCTGGCAGCAGGATCTGATTATTGAGTCTGTGCAGGAACAGGGTAGCAAGACATCTGTTTCGTCTGGTCACGGTACCGGGAAATCAGACATGACTTCTATCATGATCATGTTGTTCATAATCATGTATCCCGGTGCCCGCGCCATTATCGTTGCGAACAAAATTCAGCAGGTAATGACCGGTATTTTCAAGTACATCAAGATAAACTGGGCTACTGCCACCAGCCGTTTTCCATGGCTTGCTGATTATTTTGTTCTGACAGAAACCGCTTTCTATGAGGTTACTGGTAAAGGTGTATGGACTGTAGTACCGAAGGGCTTTCGTCTGGGAAGTGAAGAAGCTCTCGCCGGTGAACACGCAGATCATCTTCTGTATATTATCGATGAAGCCTCCGGTGTCAGTGATAGAGCTTTCGGTATCATCACCGGTGCTCTTACCGGACAGGATAACCGCATCTTATTGCTGTCACAGCCTACACGCCCAAGCGGCTATTTCTACGATACACACCATAAACTGGCCAAGCGTCCTGGTAACCCTGATGGCGTTTATACGGCGATCACGCTTAACAGTGAGGAATCACCGTTGGTAACGCCAGCATTTATCAAAATGAAGCTGGCGGAGTACGGCGGGCGTGATAACCCTATGTACATGATTAAGGTACGCGGCCTATTCCCTAAATCACAGGATGGCTTCCTTCTTGGACGTGATGAGGTTGAACGTGCAACGCGGCGGAAAGTCAAGATTGCAAAAGGATGGGGCTGGCTTGCATGTGTGGACGTTGCTGGTGGTACGGGACGGGATAAGTCCGTTATCAATATCATGATGGTGTCCGGCCAGCGAAATAAACGCCGTGTAATCAACTATCGAATGCTGGAATACACAGACGTTACAGAAACGCAGCTTGCCGCCAAAATTTTCGCAGAATGTAATCCTGAGCGATTCCCAAATATCACCATAGCGATAGATGGCGATGGCCTGGGTAAAGCAACGGCGGATCTGATGTACGAGTATTATGGTATTACCGTACAGCGTATACGCTGGGGTAAAAAGATGCATAGCCGTGAAGATAAGAGCCTGTACTTTGATAAACGTGCTTATGCCAACGTTCAAGCCGCAGAGGCCGTAAAATCTGGTCGTATGAGACTGGATAAGGGTAATGAAACTATTGAGGAAGCGTCGAAAATCCCTGTAGGGATTAACTCCGCAGGTCAATGGAAGGTGATGAGTAAGGAGGATATGAAGAAAAAACTCAACCTGCACTCACCAGACCATTGGGATACATATTGTTTCGCTATGCTGGCGGATTATGTTCCTCAGGATGAAGTGCTTAGCGTCGAAGACGAAGCGCAGGTTGATGAAGCTCTGGCATGGCTTAATGAATAAATATTTGCTCTAATAAATTGTGTTTTTTAACTACCGATGTTACATTGAACCTGACCTCTTGCGCCTTGAGGCATTTTCGGTTTATGCTTATCAGGCACCTCAGTAAAACGGGTGCCGGGATTGAGACCCCGGATAATGCAAAAGGCGACACAGACGCCAAAAGCGTCTTTTTTTGTGTCATGCCATCGCACAGCCATACGTAGCGTTTAGCTCAGAGATCAATGGTAGTGCTGGCTGGGCTGCCGAAAGGCAGGCCGGTTCCCTTTTGCGCCGGTAGTCTCAACCCAGTCAGTGCTACCGCCATTGAGATTGAGACCTCACGCGGTAGCTCCTTAAATTAGCAAAAGGAGGCTGCCATTGTGGCTACTATCCCTACCCCTGCTCATCCTGAATTTATCTGGCGCTTTTACTCCTGCCAAAAACGTCACTATCACTTCGTTATTGCACCGACAGAAGATGAGGCACGTTCTCAGCTTCCGGATGCTCCCTGTATTTTCTCTGCCCGCTTTTCTACCGATTCGCGCAATTCTCTCAGTTACTGGTGCCTCCCTGTTAACGCTTCTGCTCAGGAGGGACTATGAGAACGTCATTAGTCACCCGTGAAGAGATGATCGAGGCAATTGAACAGCACACTGCCTGTATCAGTACCAGGGATATACCGGGCGTTATTGCCAACTACTTCATTCATGATCACCAAACAACTTTACCGGAGAAAGGACAAACACGCGGTTCACCGCATTCTGCTAACCGATATCCGTGAATACCTGCTCGAACAGGGTCATCTGAATTACGCAACCGTCGCAGCCGAAGCACGCAAGGAGGCACACAGAATGAAAGCAACTAACGTTAAATCAGAAAAAATTTATGCACCTTCAGTTCAGGAATCGGAACTGGTGGTTGTTCAGAATCAGCCGGATGAAATTCCCGTTCTGGAATGGCAGGGAGTACGTGTCGTGACAACCGAAACTCTTGCTAGAGGGTATGGGGTCGATGAAGCCAATATTCGCAACAATTTGTCTCGCAACCTTGACCGCTTTGAAGAAGGTAAGCATTACTTTCTTCTAACTGGTTTAAAATTAAGAGAATTTAAGAACAGAGTAACCGGAAGTTACTCTGTTGGTAAGAACGCCAGAAGCCTTACACTCTGGACAGAGCGCGGCGCTGCACGCATGTCTAAGATCGTGGACACAAATGAAGCGTGGGCATTCTTTGAAAAACTGGAAGACAGCTACTTCCGACAAAAAGAACAGCAACCGATCGCAATCCCCCAGACGCTTCCAGAAGCTCTGCGCCTGGCTGCCGAACTGGCTGAACAAAAGCAGCTTCTGGAACAGAAAGCCCACCAGCTAAATCAGCAGCTGGTGGCCGCCGCTCCTAAAGTCGATTTTGCCGACCGGGTATCAGTAGCTAAAGGGATCCTGATTGGGAATTTTGCAAAGGTTGTTGGACTTAAGCAAAACGCGCTGTTTGCCTGGTTACGGGAGAACGGCATCCTGATAGCGTCCGGTGGACGTAAAAATGTGCCGTTCCAGCAGTACATCAATGCGGGGTATTTCACGGTGAAAGAAGTGATGCTGGATGATGAAGATGGCTACCAGATACGGTTGACGCCTCAATTAACGGGTAAAGGCCAGCAGTGGTTGACGCGTAAACTGCTCGATGCTGGCTTGTTAAAACCGGTGGCGGCTGAATAATGGAAGAATGCCCGGTTGATGCCGGGCATAATTTATTGCGCGCTTTCGGGGTTGTCGTTTACTGGCTGCCCCTTCTTGGTTTTACGGCTGCGCGTAACTGATGCGGCTGACTTAACCTTTTTCTCTTCGCGAGTGATGGCAATTTGTTTTTTTACATTTTCAATATCTGCCAGGCGATATATTTTTGCTTGCGGCCAGCGGTCGCAGATGATCGGTTCTATGGAGTCATAAAGGCTAAATTTTGCTTTTTCGAATTCACCGTTGATGATAATTCCATCACGGAGAGTTTCATCGCAGATAAACACGCCACACAGTGGCACATGGTAACTAACTGATTTACCATCATTGTAGTTAGGGCTACTGGAAATGTAGTGGACGCGCAGCATTGTTTCGCTAAAGCCGTGTACGCGCATACGGAATTTTTCATCCTCCGGGTACTGCCTCATTAGCTCTTTTGTTGCTTCCAGGTTCTCTATGTATTTCGCACTGTGCTCATTGATCCCCGCGCTTTTTTGGATGCGAATGTCCTTATCAATCAGATGAATAATGCGGCCAGCGGTCATGTTGACGCTGTTCACAGCTTCTGTCTGATAAGTTGTAACCTTGCGCACACCGCGAAGGATGTTAGGCACTGGATATAAAATAGTCTTTGGGATATTGAGGTCTGGGTACTGTTCCAGTTCCCGCGCCATTAAAGTCCATTTATCAATTTCAGCCTGAATGCTGTCCGTTTCTTTGAACGGTAGAACGACAACCGGGCGTACAGGACGACCGTCGCTGGCGGTATCAACGTGTTGGGCGCGTGCAACAGCTTTTTTTAGAAAGAGATCCCTGAAGCTGACGAACTCCTGGTACAGTTGTTCGCCGTAGACATAATTTATCATTGATCCTCCTCCAGAATTGACATGGTCAATAACGCCCGGCTGAGAAAACCGGTCATTACTGACCTATATTATAGAGGGATCAAACAAAAATAATAGATTTATTAGTGCATTTATTGTGAGTCTAACTGGTTAGTTGCCATGAGATATTCGATTGTGTCAGTGAGGTCATCCAGGTCGTCTTGGGTGATGCGGTACTCCTGATTGGATATCTTTGAGTAGTGTTCAGCAATGGCGCGGGCAGCGTCGGTTTCGGCAGGGTCTACAGATAAAGCGTTAGAGCAATGTCTAACGTCGTCGATGGTTGGTTGAATGAAAGCCATAATTATGCCTCACTGTATTGACAACACAGAGCCTGAAGCTCTGACCTACTGTTTCACCCATGATCCATGCTGGGGTAATCTAACAACATTGCGCTGTGTGTAAGATGAGCAATGCATAGCTGTAATGCCGTTGTATAAGGTTTCCCTGTTTGCTCATTTCCTTCTGAGCCGCTCTACAACGCTGAAGACACATTAAATAGTGAATCCAAAGTCGTATTACGTAACGGCGGCAAAACTATAATTTATTAGAGCAATTGTCAAACAACTATGAAAAACAATCCAGTTTTTAGCTGGTGGAGTGGGATTTTTCTCTCAAAATTTATTGCTCTAATAATTCTTGATTTTTGTGCGCAGCTGGACGTAAACTCCTCTTCGGACCTAATAACTTCGTATAGCATACATTATACGAAGTTATATTAAGGGTTATTGAATATGATCAATTTACCTGTAAATCCATACAGTTCAATACCTTGGCAGGTCAAATAGTGATCACTTGATCATTTGATCAAGGTTGCGCTACGTAAAATCTGTGAAAAATTGGCGGTGTCAGTCCTACAGATTTCGCGTAGCGCACTTAGCACCACCAATCAATCAGAGGTGAAAAATGGGATATTCAGCTGCTAAAGTGTCCACTCATCTTGAGCTTGAGAAAAATCGTGGTTACTGGCGGGCAAAAGGGTTTGATCGTGATAGTTGTCAACTGTCATTATCGCGCGGTGAAGAAAAGATAGAACGCAGTCGCGGTCGTTGGCGTTTCTATGACGAGAACCATAAACAGGTAAAGGCAGAGCCGATCCTGTACACTTTACTTAAAACCATTATCTGAGTGTTAAATGTCCAATTTACTGACCGTACACCAAAATTTGCCTGCATTGCCGGTCGATGCAACGAGTGATGAGGTTCGCAAGAACCTGATGGACATGTTCAGGGATCGCCAGGCGTTTTCTGAGCATACCTGGAAAATGCTTCTGTCCGTTTGCCGGTCATGGGCGGCATGGTGCAAGTTGAATAACCGGAAATGGTTTCCCGCAGAACCTGAAGATGTTCGCGATTATCTTCTATATCTTCAGGCGCGCGGTCTGGCAGTGAAAACTATCCAGCAACATTTGGGCCAGCTAAATATGCTTCATCGTCGGTCCGGGCTGCAACGACCAAGTGACAGCAATGCTGTTTCACTCGTCATGCGACGGATCCGAAAAGAAAACGTTGATGCCGGTGAGCGTGCAAAACAGGCGCTGGCGTTCGAACGCACTGATTTCGACCAGGTTCGTTCACTCATGGAAAATAGCGATCGCTGCCAGGATATACGTAATCTGGCATTTCTGGGGATTGCTTATAACACCCTGTTACGTATAGCCGAAATTTCTAGGATCAGAGTTAAAGATATCTCACGTACTGACGGTGGGAGAATGTTAATCCATATTGGCAGAACGAAAACGCTGGTTAGCACCGCTGGTGTAGAGAAGGCACTTAGTCTGGGGGTAACTAAACTGGTTGAGCGATGGATTTCTGTCTCTGGTGTGGCTGATGATCCGAATAACTACTTGTTTTGCCGTGTCAGAAAAAATGGTGTTGCCGCGCCATCTGCCACCAGCCAGCTATCAACTCGCGCCCTGGAAGGGATTTTTGAAGCAACTCACCGATTGATTTTCGGGGCTAAGGATGACTCTGGCCAGAGGTACCTGGCCTGGTCTGGACACAGTGCCCGTGTCGGAGCCGCGCGAGATATGGCCCGCGCCGGAGTTTCAATACCGGAGATCATGCAAGCTGGTGGCTGGACCAACGTAAATATTGTCATGAACTATATCCGTAACCTGGATAGTGAAACAGGGGCAATGGTGCGCCTGCTGGAAGATGGCTATTAGCCATTAGCGCGCAAATGATTGCTCTAATTCTTTGGTATTTATGGTGACATGTGAGAAAGGATTTCAACATCGACGGAAAATATGTAGTGCTGTCTGTAAGCACTAATATTCAGTCGCCAGCCGTCATTGTCACTGTAAAGCTGAGCGATAGAATGCCTGATATTGACTCAATATCCGTTGCGTTCCCTGTCAAAAGTATGCGTAGTGCTGAACATTTCGTGATGAATGCCACCGAGAAAGAAGCACGGCGCGGTTTTGCCAAAGTGATGGCCGAGTTTGGCGAATTTTTGGGGCACGTTGACAAAGCCCTTTCAATCAGTTCAGCAAGGTCCAAAGCGTTAACAGCTTCCATGCTGAAATAAAAAAAGCCTGGCAAGGAGCCAGGCTGCACAAAAGAGCGGGTTTGTATTCCGCATTCAATCAATCAAGAAGGAGTATAGTACACAGGTACTGAAGTGAAAAAATGTGATTCGCGATAAACAAATAACTTTAATTGCTCTAATTGATTGCTATAATTGAGCCGCAGTTTTTGTCAACTACGAAGACGTTGCCATTACTTCACTCCTTGACATCATTGGCGGCCATTAGGCCGCCTTTTTTTTGCCATATGAAAACAATCGAACAAAAACTTGAACAGCGCCGCGAGTGGCAGAAGGCAGCCAGAGAACGAGCGATCGATCGGCAACGGGAAAAGTTGGCTGACCCCGCCTGGCGAGAATCGCAATATCAGAAAATGCGGGATTCTATCGACCGCCGTATCGCTAAACAGAAAGAGCGCCCACCAGCCAGCAAAACGCGGAAAAGTGCGGTAAAAATAAAATCTCGTGGCTTGAAGGGGCGAACACCGACGGCGGAGGAACGGACCATCGCCAATGCTCTTGGCACTCTCCCCTGCATTGCCTGCTACATGCATGGAGTAATATCTGAAGAGGTGTCTCTGCACCATATCTCCGGTCGTACCGCGCCGGGTTGTCACAAAAAGCAATTGCCCCTTTGTAGATGGCACCACCAGCATGCAGCACCGGCTGAAGTAAGAGGGGTTTGAGGGCCAATGATGTAAAAAACCACGCTAAGGAGGTAATTCATTGTTTAAATTGAGATTTAACGGCCTCAATTCCCCCTTCATAATATCCTCCGGTAGTGTGAACGTATAATGTCCCAGCATGTTGATATGACCATGCATCAGAGGCGAAAGCCGCGCGATATGTTCATCTTCTGGCCCTTCCCCAGTGCTACGCAGGTGCGACAAGGCTTCCTGCATATAAAGCGTATTCCACAGCACCACTGCGTTTGTCACCAGACCCAGCGCACCCAACTGATCTTCCTGCCCCTCGCGGTAACGTTTTCTGATCTCACCACGCTGACCGTAGCAAATGGCTCTTGCCACGGCATGGCGACCTTCGCCCCGGTTAAGCTGTGTTAGGATCCTGCGGCGATAGTCCTCATCATCAATATAGTTGAGAAGATACAGTGTCTTGTTAACTCTTCCGACCTCCATTATTGCCTGAGCAAGCCCTGACGGTCGGGTACTTCTCAATAGCGATCGAATGAGTTCTGACGCATGAATTGTGCCCAGCTTCAGCGAACCTGCAACCCGCATCATCTCATCCCAGTGGCTTTCGATTTTAGAAAGGTCAACACAACCCCGAGCCAGTTCGTCCAACGCCCCGTAATTCGCTGCTTTGTCAGCCCGCCAGAACACCGCCTCACCAGCATCCGCCAGACGAGGTGAAAATTGGGGCACTGTTGCAAATAGTCGGTGGTGATAAACTTATCATCCCCTTTTGCTGATGG
>OGWT01000118.1_pt1 | contig 55769 bp, 47 predicted proteins | sample 1576101 | NCBI WGS metagenome assembly OGWT01 (sample SAMEA3541481, study PRJEB24748) | human gut metagenome | biome: human gut; feature: human-associated habitat; material: faeces | place: China | collected 2012 | reverse complement strand
CAGTCCGTGCACTGTACATACGGTGTGCTTGCCGAATATCTTAGCGATCAGCAGCTTCCTTCAACTCCAGCCTTTCGGCACCGTAGCATTAGCCAATAGAGTCCTGATTCGTTCACAACGCTTAACGACTGGAAACCTCCACGGGTCCGTATTGAATACGTACCCTTTTCATCGCTGTCTACTTTACGTAAAGAGACATCTACACTCTGGATTCCAAGGGCGCTACAAACATCATGGGCAACGAAATAGGGGCGCTGGTCAATCATGACCATGCGGATGTTGACGGTGGATTCGAAAGAAAAGACGGTTGGTGTAGTTTGTGCTGACATAGTGATCACCTTTTTGATTAGGTTAATCACCACCTCTGAGACCAATCAGTTTGGTGGTGAGACGTACAGGGTTGGTCTTGCCGGTCACTATGAAACCCGGTGAGCCTTGCGGCTCCCCTGCACGCCCCACCATAAAGATGTGCGTGTGTTTAGCGCATAAAAAAACCGCTAACGCGGTGTATGCGTCATAGTGAATTCCGGGAGACCAATCCCGGCACTGGATTTTGCCAGTGCCTGATCACTATGGCACAAGATTTACGCAATGTAAATTTACCGAAAAGGTAATCATTGCATGTAATTTAGGTTATTTCAAACCCTATCTGGTTTGTTTCTTCAATTGCTCAGCGCAGTAATCGAGATGCATCTGCAGATCCTTCATGGACATCTGCGAGCTGGTGACGTAGTTCACCAGGGCAGTCAGCTCTGCCATCGGGCCATCAACATTAAACCCATCCTCATTAAGTTGTCGCAGCAACGTCATCAGGTGTGATTCTTCTACAAGGGAGCGGACGCCTCCCGGCGTGTGTATGCGTTCGGCAAATCCTTTTTCCAGCGGGTGATGATACTGACGTTGCATCTCATGTTCTCCATGCAATTACTGTATGTATGTACAGTAGCAAAACTTCGAAGCACTATCCAGCAAGATATGGCATTTACCTAAAAGGTAATAACTTCTATGTTTGTTATTCATTCAATTCATATAAGGTTTGTCTGGTAATAAACTGTCCAGATGATGCATGCGCGCCGGGCGCTGCCTAACTGGAGACAGGCCATGACGGTATCAACCGTAGTTGACCATAACGATTACACCGGAAATGGCGTTACCACGTCTTTTCCTTACACCTTCAGAATTTTTAAGAAAGACGATCTGGCTGTTACTGTGCTGGACCTGAGTGGAAACCTGACTGTGCTGGTGCTGGATACTGACTATACGGTGACAAATGCAGGAGGTTACAGCGGCGGTAACGTGGTTCTGACAGCGCCGCTGGCGATTGGCTGGCAGATCTCAATTGCGCGTGAGCTGGAACCCACGCAGGAGACTGACCTGCGCAACCAGGGCAAGTTCTTCGCTGAAGTACATGAGGACGCTTTCGACAAATTAACGATGCTGATCCAGCAGGTCAGCAGCCTGTTCCGGCTTGCCCTGCGCAAGCCATCCAGTATAGCGAACTGGTACGACGCTAAGTCTAACAGAATCATTAACTTGGCAGATCCGATAAAAGAACAGGATGCTGTTACTAAAGGGTACGCTGATAATCTTGCAACTATTAACATTAACAAGACGTTACGTGTACCAGAGTCTTTCGTTAATCCTGTGCCAAGTGCCGTAGATCGCGCAAATCGTGTTCTTGGATTTAATAATGAAGGGCAGCCAGTTGTTCTTGTTCCTGGCACCGGAGACGCATCACAGGTAATGCTCGACCTGATCAGTTCTGCCGATGGAAAAGGTGATGCACTGATTACCGTTAAGCAGCCTTTTCCTACTGCGAAGCCAAGAACGCAACACAGCAAAAATGCTGAGACTATATCCATTACCGATTGGGCTATTGACGGAAGCATAACGTCTATAGATTCGGCAACAATTCAACGTGCGATGAATGAGGTCCCAGCAGGAACCAACATGAGATTTCCGACAGGGACCTATAATTTTTCAGGTGTTACCTTGCCACCTTCAATTTTGATAGAAGGTGACGGTATTTATGAATCAGGAACAAAGTTCATCAATGACTCCCCTACAGCACCATTTTTCACAGGTAATAACGTAGCAAACCTAGCATTCAGCAGAATACAGTTTCTTGCAGGGCCGACACGAACCGGTGGGGCTTTCATTGATTTGACGAATGCAACGCGCGTGAAATTTGACGACATCTTTCTTTTTAATTATTTCCAGGGAATTAACGTCGATGGAGGAAGTGAAATATCTTTCAGTGGCATACGAGCGTTCACTAACCTGTCTGGAAACGGTGTAGGCGGTATAAGGATTGGTAAAACCAAATATACAGGTCCAGTACATTTTGGCGACGTACTTTTGAAACAGCACCCAGACAATATTCTTGCTCAACCTGAGTATGGGGTACGACTTGGTTTTGTTGATGTGGTGAATTTCGACGTATCATTTCTTTGCATTTTGCATGGAAAATGCCTTTTAGTTGACCCAGGTAATGGACAGATAGCATCGTTAATTCATGGTAATGGCGCGCACTTTGATACAGCTGATTATGGTATTTTACTTGCCCCAGCAGGAACCGGAAAGGTACAGGCCTTCAATTTTGAAGGTGTATACAGTGGCGCTCATAGGATTGCAGCATTAGCAATAGATGGAACAAGCGGGACTGTTGACGGAGCTAGCTTTAATGGTGGCGACTATATAAATAGCAGTATCGGAATCGATGTAACTGGGTCAAAAGCCAAAAACATAATCATCAACGGAGTCAAGGTTGCAGGTTCATCATATCAAGGGATTCATATTACCAACAATGCAAACGTTGTAGTGAAGGATAACTTCATCGGTAACTTTGGATTCGGAGCAAACAATTATGGCATAGTGGCCGATGTGACTACATCAGGTCAGGTGTTTAACAATAAGTTCCAAAATAACACCGTCAACATAGATAATCAGTCAGTAAACCTATCAGTGTTTGACAATATTGGAATTGATAACTGGAATGCATTCACTCCAACCATAACCTCTCAATCCGGAACAATAACAACTGCTAGCGGCGTTTTAAGATACAGAAAATCATTCAATACTGTAACGGTAAACGCAGAGATAACAATAACTAACAATGGAACCGGGGCGAACTCAGTATTGGTCACGCTGCCATTTACCGTGAGGACGCATGCCGTAGGCGTAGGAAGAGCTCAACTAATATCAGGGAAAGAACTGCAGGCATTTGCCGCTGCAGGAGGTATAAATGTCGCCATAAGGAACTATGATGGAACATACCCAGGTGCTACAGGAGAGGTATTGATATTTAGCATTACGTACGAAACACAAAACTGAGCAACGCCATGGGTCATCCCATGGCTTTCTTCAAGATGGTCTTTTTGCAGATACAAATAAACTTATAATTCGTTCTTTATTGAAAAGTGTTGCTGCAGTCAACAGTATTATCACAACTTTAAGTGCGGTGATTCTGCCTCCCTCATTTATTACTGTAAGGATAGGATAGTGGAATATGAATACATAAACTGACAACTTACCCAAGAAAGGAAATCTCCTTCCAGTCCTGTCAAGAATGAATGACACGATATTATTGCCACTTACTATGAGTATAAGCATCATAGCCATTATTGATATAGATACGTAGTCATATGAAGGGTAAAATCCCGAGAATGAGAATATATAAACGATCCACGCAAAAAGAGTAATAGATAAAGGATTTGATACCCTTTTGTCTATAGAGACACCTTCACTTACTACGCCAGAGAAAATTCCAATACAAACTGCAGCTATGCACCGAAGAATGCCAACTGTTAATCCTGCCACCTTAAATTCATAAGAATAGTTGAATCCAGTGCTAGGAGTTGAGTTTGACAAGATAAAGTATATTAAAATAGGGACCAATAATAAAATGTATTCACACTTGACTCCTCTCTTATCCATGAAGTTATATGCGTAAACAATGCACGGCACAACGAATGCATACACACACAAAAACCAAGTAGGAACGTTGATAACCGTGTCGTTAATTCCAAGAGACTGCATCATCAAAGATGCTAAAACAATCGATAAGATATCGTATTTAGATGAGGCTAGCAATATAGTTAAAATTATTGAAGCAATGTATATTAAGTATATTTTCTTAATTATCTTTATTGGATTTGTAGATCTCATATTGCTGAATCTATAAAATGAGAATCCAGATATGATAAAGAAGAACTCAACAGAAAGATATCCTCTGGGAATTAACTCCCAGTTATAATGAAGCGCAACAACGCAGCATGAAAGTATGAATTTCAATACATCTATTGAATAACTTTTCTCTATCACTATACGTCCTTATTGTCATTACTCATGGAATGAGATGTTCTTTTATGTGGATGAAATAGGAACTTTATATAAAGAAAGCAAAATGTGACATGATCAAGATCACATTATATACTATTTGCAATGCATCTATAGAGCACTTGCCAACCAATTAAAGGAGTTGACAACAACACCTTATCTTCACACCATCAAATTTAGACCTCATAAATTATGATCTTTAATAATAATGCGGAATACATTAAACGCAACTTTTATCTCTGAATGTGACGGCCAGCTCTCATTAACTCTAGGATTTTTATAAAACCGCTATCTATCCATATACGGTTTATTGTGTATGATTAACTCACCAACTAAGGGGGTTTTTTATGCACATTAAACGGTGGTCACTATGGCTCATGTGCTGACAACGGAGTCGGTAAATCAGGGGTTAAGCCTGACAGCACTGGCCTCCGTGTTCGTTGGTACACCGCCAGAGGTTGCGCTTGGTGCTCTTGCAGGTGCGGTAATTTTTGTTACCTCAGCAGTGGAGTATCCCATCAAGCGACGTTTGTTCCTGGCACTCCTCAGCTTCCTGTGCGGGGTTCTCTTCTACAAAGCTACAGCCTCAATACTCATCGGTTTCGCCAGCCTTCTCCCCTCGATTACACAGGACTCTTTCGAAAAGGGAATTGTGTTTTCTGCCGGGGCTTTCGTGTCGTCTATCGTCGCTGTCCGCATTGGCATCTGGCTGTATCACCGTTCTGAAAATCCGCGTGACCTGATCCCGGGGAGAAAAGACGATGACCAGTCCTGAGCTCATTCTGAACGCCGCTATCTGCGGCGGCATTGCAATCCGAGTCCTTCTGTTCCGCCGTGACGGTTCACGCCATCGCTGGTGGGGTGGATGGCTAGCCTACGTTCTGATCGTCGTGGCAGCCAGCGTTCCTATCCGGACATTCTATGGGTACTACGTCAGCGCTGACTGGTCAGAAATCATCATCAAAGCCGTGTTCCTGGCTGCTCTCATCAAGACAAAAGGGAATGTGGTGCAAATCTTCAAGATAAAGAGGTCCCAGCATGGACATTAATCAGTTCCAGCGTGCAGCTGGTATCAGTGAGGTGCTGGCCGCGCGCTGGTTCCCGCATATTACCGCCGCAATGAAAGAGTTCGGCATTGAGCAACCGCTGCACCAGGCGATGTTTATCGCGCAGGTGGGGCATGAATCTACTGGCTTCACCCGGCTGCAGGAAAACTTTAACTACAGCGTTAACGGGCTGGCAGGGTTCGTCAGAGCCGGGCGACTCACCCAGGGCCAGGCCAACGCGCTTGGCCGCCGTGCTGGTGAGCCATCGTTGCCGCTGGAGCGTCAGCGTGCCATAGCCAACCTGGTGTACAGCAAACGGATGGGGAATAACGGGCCGACTGACGGCTGGTTTTACCGCGGGCGCGGGCTTATCCAGATCACCGGCCTGAACAACTATCGCGACTGCGGCAACGGCCTGAAGGTGGATCTGGTTAAGTATCCTGAGCTTCTGGCGCAGGACGAATACGCGGCCAGCAGCGCGGCGTGGTTCTTCGCAACCAAAGGATGCATGAAGTACACCGGCGACCTGGTGCGCGTCACGCAGATCATCAATGGCGGCCAGAACGGCATCGACGACCGTCGCGCTCGATACATCACCGCCAGCAAGGTGCTCTCATGAAAAGACTTCTTTCACTAATTATCCCAAGGTGGGAGACAGATACTGTTGCCCTGCAGGAGACTGAGCGAGGAATGGAGATCGTTTGCAGTTATTCAGACATAGAACCTGGCGAGTGGTTTGATGGAATGTGTGAACTGAAAACTTTCACCTGGTTGAATTGGTCATGGCCTTATGGAGAACCGATTAACGTTCGTCGTTTTGAGCCAAAGGTAAGCCTATGATCTTGGAATTCGTCAAAGCGTACTGGAAACAGTTGCTTATCGTATTGATGCTTGCTGCTTTGGTCATCGGCGGAGTGGTTGCCTGGAATGTACACGGTAGCCGCCAGTACGATGCCGGGTATGCGCAGGCGCAGGCAGACCAGAAACAGGCCGACGCAAAATTGCGTTCGCTGAAAGAACAGGAGAAAGCGACCAATGAACGTGAAGCGCAGCAGAGGATCGACCAGGCGCGCAATGATGCTCTTGATGCTGCCGCTCATGCTGGCCGGTTGCAGCAACAGCTCGTTGCCATCCGTGAGCAGCTCAGGCAGTATAACGCCACTGTCGGCGCTGGGGCGTCAGCCGCAGACACCGGAGTTTTGCTTGCCGACGTGCTCAGCAAATCTCTCGAGCGAAACCGACAACTGGCAGAGTACGCTGACCGGGCCGCCGAAGCCGGACGAGTCTGTGAAAAACAGTACGATTCGTTGACCCGGTGACATGGCATTTTTCATGGTACTGATTTCCGGTGACGGTATATAAAACGGTACGGTGAAAATAAGTTCACAGAAAATTGTTACCAGTCAATTGGTTATGAGTCCCGTAAATAATTGAGTGGGAATGATTTGACCCTGCACTATGAATGAACAAAACCCTCTGTTACTACAGAGGGTTTTTTATCTTCAAGAATTATAGGCTTGAAGTTACTAACATCGATTAATTAAACCAGCTGTCCGATTTGTTCTCTTCTGCTTTGCCCACGCTTTTCATCAGATCGCGACCGCCTTCAGTCATATTTCTGTTGGCGTCAGCTTCAGATTGCACCACATCGGTTTGCGCAGCTTTGTGCTTCAGTTCCTGATCGATAAATTCGTTTTCTCGCTTAACGCGGGCTTCTTCTTTCGCCAGCGCCAGTTTTTGTTTCTGAATCTCTAAGCTGCGTAGCTCATCTTCATAACTTTGATCGCGTTTTTTGTCCGCAGTGGCTTCGGCGTCCAGTTTATCCTGACGAGCTTTCTTATTTGCCGCTGCCGTTGCCGCTCTTTTGTTAGCGGCGGCCTGGGCATTTGCGCGACGTTGCTTCTCTTGCTGGATTTCCCTGTTGCGCTCCGCGACCCATTCGTCATGCTGCCTTTGCTCTTCATTTTTACCTTGCTGTTCCGCTTCTGCGACAGCAGAGAGTTGATCCTGCAATGATGAGGCGATAGCCGGATAGCTTAAGGAGGCTAAGATGGCGCAAAGAAAAACTTTCTTCATGACTCCTCCTGATTATTAGCTCTTTTCAGGACATTTGGTATTTGGCTGAATACGCGTTTCGTTATACGTCGTGGTAATAACAACGGCTAAACCTGTCGTAAACTGGCACTCTTTACCCACCTGAGTAGAGGTATACACTTTGGTACCTTCCTTATACGTTAAAGAAACACCTTCCACTAAGGTTTTATCATTCACCATAGAACCCGCTGCCGCGCCTACAGCTCCGCCGCCAACTGCACCTGCCGTCGTTCCGGAATTGCTGCCAGACCCGACGTTGTGGCCGATAACACCGCCAGCGACTGCACCAATAAGCGCGCCGAAGGCTTGTGCGTTCCGTTTATTTTGGGAGTTGTCTACGGCAACTTTTGCGGGAAGAATGGAAATAATATTAACGGTTTTAGTTTCTTGTTTGGTATTCAGTTGATCGGTTTGATAAACATCGGCGGCATGATCGTCAGCATTTGACTGGCATCCTGCCAGAGTGAATGACGCTAACATTACCACAGGCAGAAGACATTTTTTAAATTTCATCACTATTCCTTGTTATACACATTACGAAAAATAAGACATTTAAGATCATCAAAAGAGGAAAGTAAATGTATTGCGTATAAAGGGATAGATTAAATTTATTAAAATTCACGCAGGGAATAATTTATAAAAATATATCATTACAACATATATATTAATTTTATATTTATTTCGCAGCCAAACAGGATAAACATCAGTCAGGACAAAGACGTAAAATTTAAGATGAAAGAATATCTGCCGCTTTGATAATCCCAAAGAGCAAAAGCATCCGACAGCGAAGTGCCGTTATGTTCTGTGAAAGTGGAGAAGGTAACCGCTAACGTTGTACCGGTGATTCGACGGAGAGTGTGGATTGCTGAGCTTCTTTTTTGCTCTGATGGTGCTGCCAGGCACCGACGGACGAGTAGATAAAACGGCCAAAGAAGAAGATAAAGCTGATGAGCAGTACGATACGGGTCATGCGACTGTTAAATCGGTGTCGTTTTCGCATACTGGTTGCCTGACTCACAAAAGGTTCCTTGAAGTATGTCCCACGCCGTGGACGGTACTTACATTAAGGCACAACAGGACAAAATGGTCAATTCTTCGTTATGTAAAAAAGCGTCAGTGGATACATATTTTAATGTTATGGAAGTTAATTTAATTATTTACAATGATGATGTAATAATGATGAATTAACATGATAAACGTAATAATTCATTAATCAGGGTTATTTTGTTTGATATATATCAATTGGAACTTTCATATGACACTTAGAATCAATGCTCTCTATAGTGATGAATAATCATCATTCGAAGTCAGGTGGGATGCCTGTCTGAATACACCTCCTTCAGGATGTGGGGGATTCTGCTGAGCATCTATGAAACTGAATGCAACTTATATAAAAATACGTGATAAATGGTGGGGGCTTCCGCTGTTCCTGCCTTCTTTAATCTTGCCCATTTTCGCCCACATTAATACTTTCGCGCATATTTCTTCCGGTGAGGTTTTTCTCTTTTATCTGCCTCTGGCACTGATGATCAGCATGATGATGTTTTTCAGCTGGGCGGCATTGCCAGGGATCGCCTTAGGGATTTTTGTCCGCAAATATGCAGAGCTTGGTTTTTACGAAACGCTCTCATTAACGGCTAATTTTATTATCATTATCATTCTCTGTTGGGGCGGTTACAGGGTCTTTACTCCCCGGCGTAACAACGTTTCACATGGTGATACCCGTTTAATTTCCCAGCGTATATTCTGGCAGATTGTGTTTCCTGCAACGCTGTTTCTGATACTTTTCCAGTTTGCTGCGTTTGTAGGATTACTGGCGAGCAGAGAAAATCTGGTCGGCGTCATGCCTTTTAACCTCGGGACCTTAATCAATTATCAGGCCTTACTGGTGGGCAATCTGATTGGTGTCCCGCTGTGCTACTTCATCATTCGGGTAGTTCGAAATCCGTTTTATTTACGTAGTTATTATTCGCAATTAAAACAGCAGGTTGATGTCAAAGTCACCAAAAAAGAGTTCGCACTCTGGCTACTGGCATTAGGTGCTTTACTGTTGCTGTTATGCATGCCGTTAAATGAAAAAAGCACAATTTTTAGCACCAATTATACCTTGTCATTATTGCTGCCCCTGATGATGTGGGGAGCGATGCGCTATGGTTATAAGCTGATTTCACTGCTCTGGGCGGTCGTGTTGATGATCAGCATCCACAGCTATCAAAATTACATTCCCATTTATCCTGGCTATACCACGCAGCTGACCATAACCTCCTCCAGTTATCTGGTATTCTCTTTTATTGTCAATTATATGGCTGTACTGGCAACCCGTCAGAGAGCGGTAGTCAGACGCATTCAACGGCTTGCGTATGTGGACCCGGTGGTTCATCTGCCAAATGTTCGCGCCCTGAATCGCGCGTTGCGTGATGCCCCCTGGTCTGCGCTTTGTTATTTACGCATCCCTGGCATGGAAATGCTGGTTAAAAACTATGGCATCATGCTGCGGATTCAATACAAGCAAAAACTTTCTCACTGGCTGTCACCATTGCTGGAACCGGGTGAAGATGTTTATCAGCTTTCGGGTAACGATCTCGCGCTGCGACTGAATACAGAATCGCACCAGGAGCGCATTACCGCACTGGATAGCCATCTCAAGCAATTTCGTTTCTTTTGGGATGGCATGCCGATGCAACCGCAGATTGGCGTCAGTTACTGCTATGTGCGCTCGCCAGTGAATCATATCTACCTGCTGCTGGGAGAGCTAAATACGGTCGCCGAACTTTCCATCGTGACCAACGCCCCGGAAAATATGCAGCGTCGCGGGGCAATGTATTTGCAACGCGAATTGAAAGATAAAGTCGCGATGATGAATCGACTACAGCAGGCGCTGGAACACAACCATTTTTTCCTGATGGCCCAGCCGATTACCGGTATGCGTGGTGATGTTTACCATGAAATTCTTCTGCGCATGAAAGGTGAGAATGATGAACTGATCAGCCCCGATAGCTTCTTGCCGGTCGCGCACGAATTTGGTTTATCGTCGAGTATCGACATGTGGGTCATTGAGCATACGCTGCAATTTATGGCTGATAACAGAGCGAAGATGCCCGCTCACCGTTTTGCTATTAATCTGTCTCCAACCTCGGTATGTCAGGCTCGTTTTCCTGTTGAAGTCAGTCAGTTGCTGGATAAATATCAGATTGAAGCGTGGCAACTTATTTTTGAAGTCACCGAAAGTAATGCTCTGACCAATGTTAAGCAGGCGCAAATCACCTTGCAGCATCTTCAGGAATTAGGCTGCCAGATTGCGATTGATGATTTCGGCACCGGCTACGCCAGCTATGCGCGGCTTAAAAATGTGAATGCCGATCTGCTTAAAATTGACGGCAGTTTTATCCGCAATATTGTGTCAAATAGTCTGGATTATCAGATAGTGGCATCGATTTGCCACCTGGCGCGAATGAAGAAAATGCGGGTAGTGGCAGAGTACGTTGAAAACGAAGAGATCCGCGAGGCGGTGCTCTCTTTGGGGATCGATTATATGCAGGGTTATCTTATTGGTAAGCCGCAACCGTTAATTGATACGCTGAATGAAATCGAACCCATTCGCGAAAGTGCCTGAATAATGCGGGCCGACATTTCTCGTCGGCCCGCAAAGCATTAAGCGGCGATTTCAGGTGTACTTTCTTCTTCAATTTTCAACCGCCAGCCAGCCACGCCTTCCCAGTATTCTTGCTCCTTTTCCAGATCAAGCAGTACCAGCGCATTCTGACTAAACCAGTCATGCGGGAAACGCAGTGTCCAGTGACTGTCATCAGTAATCAGCGTCAATGTTGGCGGTGTGGTGGTTGCCTGACGCTGATTGTTGAGTAATACGCCAAGGCGCAATAGCTGTATCAGTGGCAGGAACTGTTTCTTCTTAAACAAGGTAAAGCGCGGCAGATCGTCGAGCTTAATCGCTTTACGGTGATAGCGCACCAGTGTCGCCATCATCAGCTGCTGTTCCTGATTAAAACCCGGCAAGTCACTGTTTTGCAGAATATAAGCGGAGTGGCGATGCAAACCGCTGTGGTTGATATTCAACCCGACCTCATGCAGCATGGCGGCCCATCGCAGTAGCGCCTCCAGTTGCGGATGCGCCAGCTTCGGTTGCTGTTCCCGCCACTGTTCGTACATTTGCATAGTGGTATCCAGCACCCGTCGGGCCTGTTCGCTGTCGATGTGATACTGGTTGGCGAGGCTGCTGGCGGTGCGACTACGCACATCCTGATGACGGAAACGTCCTTCCATTTCATACAGTACGCCTTCGCGTAACGCCCCGTCAGAAAGGCGCAGTTCACGGATGGCTAAAGCATCAAACACACCGCATAAAATCGCCAGTCCCGGAACGAAGACTGTTTTCCGCTCTTCGGAAAGACCTGGTAAACTCAGCGATGCGAAATTACGGTGCCGTAAAACTTCTTTTACCAGTTTTTCCAGACGTTCCGGGGTAATTATCCCGTCTTTCTCACCCAATTCCATTAACACTTCATGGGCGGCTTTTATGGTACCGGAAGCGCCCATTGCCACGTTCCAGCCTTGAATTCGAAATTGCCAGGTTAAAGTTTCCAGTTTTTGTGCTGCCGCCATGCGAGCACGCTGAAAATTCTCTTTATTGATGACCCCGCCAGGGAAATAAAGCTGGGCAAAGCTGACACACCCCATCCGGCGGCTTTCAACGAGAATCGGTTCGAAATTTTCACCAATCACCAGTTCTGTAGAACCGCCGCCAATATCAATAACCAGTTTGCGACCTTTTTCCGGTTGGGTATGTTCCACGCCCATAAAAATCAGACGGGCTTCTTCATTACCGGAAATAATTTCAATCGGGTAGGGAATGACCTTTTCCGCACGTTTCAGAAAGTCAGTAGCGTTCAGCGCCTGACGCAGCGTATGGGTACCAACTATACAGACGCTGGCAGGAGAAAACCCTTGTAGCCGTTCGGCAAACAGCGACAGACAGTTCAAACCGCGCGTCATTGCCTCTTCACTCAACATATTATCTGGCCCCAGGCCGTCCGCCAGATGCACCCGCTGTTTCAGGCGGCCAATAATCTGCATGGCACCATCTACCACACGGGCTATGACCATGTGAAAACTGTTTGAACCAAGATCGACCGCAGCAAACTCCTGCGGACGAGGGGATTTATCGTGTATTGGCATAGGGTTATTCAGGTTGTTCGAGTGATTTGATGTAGTCGTAAATCGCCAACTGCGCCCGTACTTTGCGGCGATTGCCGCGGGGAACGTAGCGATTACTGAGTTCTTTATCGATATAACGTGCTTTGACCGTATCGCTGAACAATATGTCGATGATGTCCAGCACCCGCTGCTTCAGGCGCGGATCGAGCAGCGGCGTCGCCACTTCAATACGATAATCAATATTGCGCGTCATCCAGTCGGCGGAAGAAAGGTAGACCTTTTTATCGCCGCCATTTTCAAAAATATAAACCCGGTCATGTTCAAGGTAACGGTCAACAATACTGATGGCACGAATGTTGTCGCTAATGCCTTCCAGATTGGGGATCAGCGAACACATTCCGCGAACCAGCAGATTAACCGGTACGCCGGAGCTGGAGGCCGCATACAGACGATCAACCAGGCCTTTATCGACAAGGTTATTTAGCTTCAGGGTGATACCACTGGGCAGCCCTTGCTGCGCGTTGGCGATCTCGCGGTCCACCATTTCATACAACAGGCGGCGGGAGTTTTGCGGCGACACCATTAAATAATCAAATGTCACCGGACGGTATGGGTTTTCAATAAAGTTAAATACCCGCCGTACTTCGTTGGTGATGCGCGCATCGGCGGTCAGCAACGAATAGTCAGTATAAAGACGCGCGGTTTTTTCGTTAAAGTTCCCGGTCCCGATGTGTGCATAACGCACCACTTCACCGTTTTCTTTACGTGAAATCAGGAACAGTTTGGCGTGAATTTTCAGCCCCGGCGCAGAGAAGATAACGTGCACGCCTGCTTCGGTCAGGCGCTTCGCCCAGTGAATGTTGGCTTCTTCGTCAAAACGTGCCTGTAGCTCAACCACCACGGTCACTTTCTTGCCGTTGTGCGCAGCGTGGATCATCGAGTCGATGATGCGTGAATCTTTTGCCACACGGTAAATGTTGATTTTAATCGCCAGCACGCTCGGATCGAACGAGGCCTGACGCAGCAGTTCCAGCACATGCTCAAAGGTGTGATAAGGATAATAGAGCAACACATCGCGTTCGCGAATGGCATCAAAACCATTGCGGAACTGGGCTTTATCAAACCAAATATGGCGTAAACGCGGCAGTGGTTTGTTCACCAGATTGGCTTTGCCGACATTGGGGAAATTAATAAAGTCTTTAAAATTATGATAACGACCGCCGGGGACGATGGAGTCGTAGCGGGAAATAGTCAGTTTTTCGCGTAACACTTCAACCAGCGCATTGGGCATATCGCGCTGATAAACAAAACGCACCGGCTCAGCAGTTAAACGCTGCTTGAGACTGGAAGACATCAACTCCATCAGGCTGGCTTCCATCTCATGCACTAAATCGTATTCGGCATCGCGGGTCATCTTCATTGAATAGGCATTCAGCGCGTCATAATCAAAGAAGCCTTTGAAAATATCATCAAGGCAGTAACGCAGAATGTTATCCAGAAGAATCATCGGCTTGCGTCGACGCGGTGCTTCTGGCGGTAAATTCACAAAGCGCGGCACTTTATCTGATGGGATCTCCAGCAGCGCGTAACGGATGGTATCGCCACGGATAATTTCCACCGCCAGATAAGTGTAATCATCTTTCAGGAATTGCACTAAGTCAGTGTCAGGATTGATTAAAATCGGCGTAATGTGCTGACGCAGATACTGCTTAAAATAATGACGCAGCCAGTTTTGTTGATTGACGGAGAGCTGGCGTTCATTAATCAGGAAGATCTGGTTGCGCGCCATCTCCAGCAATAGCTCGTTGTAGAGGCCGTCGAATTCCTGATCGGCTTTCAGCACCCGGGACTGAATTTTGCCCAGCAAATGGCGGGAATGAGAGTTGGAGCCTTGTTCTTCGCTAATAATGATGCGTCGCTTCAGTTCAGCGAAGCGGACTTTATAGAACTCATCAAGGTTATTGGAATAGATCCCCAGGAAACGCATCCTTTCAATCAGCGGGTTAGATTTGTCCGCCGCTTCCTGAAGCACGCGTTCATTGAACGATAACCAACTGAGCTCTTTTTCGATGTATAGCTTTTCCTGACCCATTACCACTTTTACTCCGTTTTATTCACGGGACACTGCCTGGATATTATGGCGAGCAATATTGGCAGATGTCCAACTATGCCAGAAAAGGGGGAAAAAAACTGCTGGAGCTTGCGATTTACAGGTGAATTGAAAAACGCCAGCGGCAGAGCTGGCGCTTTAACTACGGAGGCATTACTCGTCGGCAGCGTAGCCCTGCGGCGGCAGACGTTGACCATCCAGCCACGCGGCGTTTTCGTGCATTTTCAGACGACCATCGGCAAACCAGCTAATCACCAGTGGATAAATGGCGTGTTCCTGGGTTTGCACGCGGGCGGTGACGTCATCTTCCGTATCACCAGCAAATACCGGGACTTTCGCCTGTAAAATAACCGGGCCACCGTCCAGTTCATCGGTGACGAAATGCACCGATGTACCGTGCTCTTCATCGCCATTTTCCAGCGCCTGACGATGGGTGTGTAATCCGGGATATTTCGGCAGCAGAGAAGGGTGAATGTTCAGCAAACGCCCGGCATAGTGGGAGACAAACGCCGGGCTGAGAATGCGCATAAAACCAGCCAGCACGACCACATCGGGTGCGTACATGTCGATTTCATGAATCAACTCCCGGTCATAGGCTTCACGACTGTCAAACGCGCTGGCGATGAGCGTATGCGTTGCAATACCCGCCTGGCGGGCGCGTTCAAGGCCGAACGCGTCGGCCTTATTGCTGAAAACTGCCCGTACGGTGCCTTTAATTTTGTTGGTTTTACAGGCGTCAATAATTGCCTGTAAATTACTTCCGTTGCCGGAAATAAGCACCACAATATTCATTATTCGATAACCACGCGTTGTTCGGAATCAGAGGCTTTGATGATACCGATTTTCCACGCGTTTTCACCGTTGGCATTGAGCAGGGCGAGGGCTTTGTCCACTTCCGGAGCAGGCAGGGCGATAATCATCCCGACGCCGCAGTTGAAGGTGCGATACATTTCATGGCGCTCAACGTTACCTGCCGTTTGCAGCCAGTTGAACACTTCCGGCCACTGCCAGGAAGATTCATCAATCACTGCCTGGGTATTATCTGGCAATACGCGCGGAATGTTTTCCCAGAAGCCGCCGCCGGTCAGGTGCGCAATGGCATGCACATCGACCTTTTCAATCAACTCCAGCACTGACTTCACGTAAATGCGGGTCGGTGCCAGCAGATGATCGGCTAATGGCTTACCATCAAGTTCGGTGGTTTGCGGATCACAACCGCTGACTTCAAGAATTTTGCGCACCAGCGAATAGCCGTTCGAGTGCGGACCGCTGGAACCGAGTGCAATCAGCACATCGCCGTCGCTGACTTTAGAGCCGTCGATGATTTCTGATTTTTCTACCACGCCCACGCAGAAACCCGCGACATCGTAATCCTCACCGTGATACATCCCCGGCATTTCTGCCGTTTCGCCACCCACCAGAGAACAGCCCGATTGCAGACAACCTTCCGCGATGCCGCTGATCACCGCTGAAGCGGTATCAACATCCAGTTTTCCGGTTGCGTAATAGTCGAGGAAAAACAGCGGTTCTGCACCTTGCACCACCAGGTCATTAACGCACATGGCGACCAGATCAATACCAATGGTGTCGTGACGTTTTAAGTCCATTGCCAGACGCAGCTTGGTACCTACGCCGTCAGTGCCGGAAACCAGCACGGGTTCACGATATTTTTGCGGCAATGCACACAGCGCACCGAAGCCGCCCAGACCGCCCATCACTTCCGGACGACGCGTTTTCTTCACTACGCCTTTGATTCTTCCAACCAGAGCATTACCCGCGTCAATATCAACACCGGCATCTTTGTAGCTAAGAGAGGTTTTATCGGTCACTGCTTGGGTCCCCACGCGTTACTTGCGGTAGAAAAATAAAATTCGGCGCAATTCTAACAGGGAAAGCAAACGTTTGCGAGACTGCTTTACACAACCTTTTTGCACGTCTTTTCCCCAGGCGCGCGGCGAAAGAAGACTTGTGCCAGGGCAAAGGTTAGTTTTCGGATGGAATAATCTTCTTTCATAACCATTTGAATATAAAATAACTTTATCTCAAACCGTTATCATTTTGACTAAAGTCAACGAAAATAATATTGCCGCCTTGAAGAAAGGAGGTATAATCCGTCGATTTTTTTTGTGGCTGCCCCTCAAAGGAGAAAGAGTATGAAGATCGTGGAAGTCAAACACCCACTCGTCAAACACAAGCTGGGACTGATGCGTGAGCAAGATATCAGCACCAAGCGCTTTCGCGAACTCGCTTCCGAAGTGGGTAGCCTGCTGACTTACGAAGCGACCGCCGACCTCGAAACGGAAAAAGTAACTATCGAAGGCTGGAACGGCCCGGTAGAAATCGACCAGATCAAAGGTAAGAAAATTACCGTTGTGCCAATTCTGCGTGCGGGTCTGGGGATGATGGACGGTGTGCTGGAAAACGTTCCGAGCGCGCGCATCAGCGTTGTCGGTATGTACCGTAATGAAGAAACGCTGGAGCCGGTACCGTACTTCCAGAAACTGGTTTCTAACATCGATGAGCGTATGGCGCTGATCGTTGACCCAATGCTGGCAACCGGTGGTTCCGTTATCGCGACCATCGACCTGCTGAAAAAAGCGGGCTGCAGCAGCATCAAAGTTCTGGTGCTGGTAGCTGCGCCAGAAGGTATCGCTGCGCTGGAAAAAGCGCACCCGGACGTCGAACTGTATACTGCATCGATTGACCAGGGACTGAACGAGCACGGATACATTATTCCGGGCCTCGGCGATGCCGGTGACAAAATCTTTGGTACGAAATAAAGAATAAAAATAATTAAAGCCGACTTTAAGAGTCGGCTTTTTTTTGAGTAAAGCGCCTATAACACATAATACAGAGGATAATACTATGACGCGCCGTGCTATCGGGGTGAGTGAAAGACCGCCACTTTTACAGACAATCCCGCTTAGTTTGCAACATTTGTTCGCCATGTTTGGTGCAACCGTCCTGGTGCCCGTCTTATTTCATATTAACCCGGCGACTGTACTGTTATTTAACGGTATTGGAACGCTGCTGTATCTCTTCATCTGTAAAGGGAAAATTCCGGCTTATCTTGGTTCCAGCTTTGCCTTTATTTCACCGGTATTGCTGCTGTTGCCGTTGGGGTATGAAGTCGCGCTGGGCGGCTTTATTATGTGCGGCGTGCTGTTCTGCCTGGTTTCTTTTATCGTGAAGAAAGCAGGGACCGGCTGGCTGGACGTGCTGTTTCCACCTGCGGCAATGGGCGCAATCGTTGCCGTCATCGGTCTGGAGCTGGCGGGCGTAGCTGCCGGTATGGCGGGTTTACTCCCGGCTGAAGGGCAAACGCCAGACTCCAAAACCATCATCATCTCTATTACCACCCTGGCGGTCACGGTTTTAGGTTCCGTGCTGTTTCGTGGTTTCCTGGCAATTATCCCGATTTTAATTGGCGTGCTGGTGGGGTACGCGCTCTCTTTCGCAATGGGAATTGTCGATACCACGCCGATTATTAATGCTCACTGGTTTGCGCTGCCAACCCTCTATACGCCGCGCTTCGAGTGGTTTGCCATTCTGACTATTCTGCCAGCGGCGTTAGTGGTTATTGCCGAACACGTAGGGCACCTGGTAGTAACGGCTAATATCGTCAAAAAAGATCTGCTGCGCGATCCAGGTCTGCACCGTTCGATGTTTGCTAACGGCTTGTCGACCGTGATTTCCGGCTTCTTTGGCTCCACGCCAAACACCACCTACGGGGAAAACATTGGCGTGATGGCGATCACCCGTGTTTACAGTACCTGGGTTATCGGCGGGGCGGCGATTTTCGCTATCCTGCTTTCCTGCGTCGGTAAACTGGCTGCTGCTATCCAGATGATCCCATTGCCGGTGATGGGTGGTGTTTCGCTGCTGCTTTACGGTGTCATCGGTGCTTCCGGTATTCGTGTGTTGATCGAATCGAAAGTGGATTACAACAAAGCACAGAACCTGATCCTGACTTCCGTGATTTTGATCATCGGCGTCAGTGGCGCGAAGGTAAACATTGGCGCGGCGGAGCTGAAAGGTATGGCGCTGGCGACCATCGTCGGTATCGGCTTAAGTTTGATTTTCAAACTGATCAGTGTGCTGCGCCCTGAAGAAGTGGTGCTGGACGCAGAAGACGCGGATATAACAGACAAATAATGTACCGACCGGGCAGTGTTGCTGCCCGGTTCAAACATCATGGCATTCTGTGGTAAACTTCTCGCGATTTTGTGAAATCCTGGTTGAGGTATCTCTGAACACACCGGCACAGCTCTCTTTGCCACTTTATCTTCCTGACGACGAAACCTTTGCAAGTTTCTGGCCGGGGGATAACTCCTCTTTACTGGCCGCGCTGCAAAACGTGCTGCGTCAGGAACATAGCGGTTACATCTATCTCTGGGCACGCGAAGGCGCGGGGCGCAGCCATCTGCTGCACGCGGCTTGCGCGGAATTGTCGCAGCGTGGCGATGCGGTGGGCTATGTCCCGCTGGATAAACGCACCTGGTTTGTTCCGGAAGTGCTCGACGGTATGGAGCATTTGTCGCTGGTCTGTATCGACAACATTGAGTGTATTGCAGGCGATGAGTTGTGGGAGATGGCGATTTTCGATCTCTACAATCGAATTCTGGAATCGGGCAAAACACGGTTGTTGATCACCGGCGATCGTCCACCGCGGCAGTTGAATCTGGGATTACCGGATCTCGCGTCGCGACTCGACTGGGGGCAGATCTACAAATTGCAGCCACTTTCTGATGAAGATAAGTTGCAGGCGCTACAGTTACGCGCGCGTTTGCGTGGTTTTGAACTGCCGGAAGATGTGGGGCGTTTCTTGCTGAAGCGGCTCGACAGAGAAATGCGCACGCTATTTATGACGTTGGATCAGTTGGATCGTGCGTCGATTACCGCGCAACGTAAGCTGACCATTCCGTTTGTGAAAGAAATTCTGAAGTTGTAGATAAGGTGTTTATTGTCGGATGCGGCGCGAACGCCTTATCCGAACTACGCGAAGTTAATCCATAGTATTCGTAGGCCGGATAAGACGTGGCAAGCGTCGCATCCGGCAATGTGCTTCAACTAGCGATGGAGCACATCTTAACCCACGATTTCCAGTACCTGCTCCGGTGGACGACCAATCCGTGCTTTGCCATTCGCGACCACAATCGGACGCTCCATCAGCTTCGGATTATCCACCATTGCCTGAATCAGCGCCTCTTCGCTAAGCGAACTGTCAGCCAGGTTCAGTTCTTTATAAAGATCCTCTTTCTGGCGCATCAATTCACGGGCGCTATTCATCCCCAGCATTTTCAGCAAATCGCGCAGCGTTGCCGCATCGGCGGGTGTCTCAAGGTAGAGCACCACTTCTGGCTCCACGCCGTTTTCTTTCAGCAGGTTCAGCGTTTCCCGGCTCTTTGAACAGCGTGGGTTATGGTAGATTTTTACCTGTTTGGTCATTGTTCTTCCTTTAATGCGAATTACATCTTGGTATAAGGCTTAAAGCGTTCCTGCAGCTGGCGCAACTGGTCGATGCGCGCATCGTAACGCGCTTGTTGCAGGCTGCCTAATTTCACCTGCGAACTGGCGCTACTCAACAGCGAAATGGCCTGATCGAGTCGTCCGGCGAGCGCATAACCTTCTGCTCGCGCAGCCAGCTCCTGATCGCGGTTATTTAGCGCGGCTTCCGCCTGTGCCAGTAAATCCCAGCCGTTGCTGTCATCTTTATTGTTAAAAGCGTAGCGATTGAGAATATTGGCCGCTTCTTGTGGTTGACCTCCTTGTAGATAAGCGTTCGCCAGGTTGAGCTGCAACACCGGATTGGTGCGCAAATCACGGGCATTTTTCAGGCGATTGATTGCCTCATTGGCTTTGTTTTGCCCAAGATCGATATCGGTAGCCAGATCGAGATACCATGCGTTGCCAGGTTCTGCCGCCAGTAACGGTTGCAGCGTTTTACGCGCCTCGTCGTATTTATTGGCTTCCATCGCCTGTAAAGCACGACCATATTGCGCAGCTCGTTGCTGACGAACGTTTCCTTTCGCCCATTCATCCAGCAAATCACTGGTGAGCTGGTTACGTCCGGAATTATACATCCCCAGTGTGCGCGCTTTCGCCAGATAGAAATCTTCCGACGACTGCACCACCATCGGGCGCATCTGATTAGCACGGTTGCGGGCATCTGCCAGACGACTTTCCGGCAACGGGTGAGTCAATAAAATTTCCGGCGGACGCGAGGAGTAACGCGCCTGATCGAGTAATTTTTCGAGGAAGGTCGGCATCGCCTGCGGATCGAATCCTGAGCGTTGCAGCACCTGAATACCAATGCGGTCCGCTTCCTGTTCATTTTGCTGGGTGAAACTGATCATCCCCTGACGCGTTCCCGCCAGTGTACCGGTCAGCGCCGCCATCCCCGCCTGCGGACTGGCCATCGCCAGTAAAATAGAACCTAACGCGCCGACCCAGGTCAGCGGCGCGCTGCGCTGCTGATCTTCCATCGCTCGCGCCAGGTGACGTTGGGTGACGTGGGAGATTTCGTGCGCCATAACTGAAGCCAGTTGACTTTCGTTATCGGAATAACGGAACAGGGCAGAGTGCAGCACCACGTTGCCGCCAAAGAAAGCAAAGGCGTTAATTTCGTCGTTGTTGATCAGAAAAAAATGAAACGGTGTCTTAACCGAATTGGCATGCGAAACCAGACGCATCCCCAGCGAATTAATATATTGCGTTAACAGCGGGTCATTAATTAACGGCGCGCTGCCGCGTAGCTGGCGGACATAATAGTCGCCCATCTGCATTTCCTGACCAATGGAAAGCGTGCTTCCTGCGGAGGTTCCCATATCCGGCAAGGTGTCTGCGCTGTCGGCAAACGCCGGGGCTACCTGACCAATGGTCATAGCAGCAATGAGGGTTGCAACCAGGTTTTTTTTCAACTGCCTGAACATAACCTCTATCCTGTATTTCTGAAGATAGTCATTTGACCGATACTGTTAAATATCGTTCCCACCGCGCCGCCTTTGAGTGTAACGGCGAAGATTAGCCCACTCAAATGACTTTTCAGTTTCCTGAATCCGTCATAAAAAGCGAAGTCTTTTTTGTGACATTTCGATACAATTGCGGATCGCAATCCCGCTCTTGAGGTTCAGGGAAGGTTTTTATGCTCGAAATGTTGATGCAATGGTATCGCCGCCGTTTTAGCGACCCGGAAGCGATTGCCTTGCTGGTTATTTTAGTTGCCGGATTTGGCATTATCTTTTTCTTTAGTGGCCTGCTTGCTCCGTTGCTGGTGGCTATTGTGCTGGCCTATTTGCTGGAATGGCCAACCGTGCGCCTGCAATCTATTGGCTGCTCCCGCCGCTGGGCGACGTCGATTGTATTGGTGGTTTTTGTCGGTATATTGCTACTGATGGCGTTCGTGGTACTGCCTATCGCCTGGCAACAGGGCATCTACTTAATCCGCGATATGCCGGGGATGCTCAATAAGCTTTCTGACTTTGCCGCCACGTTGCCGCGCCGCTATCCGGCGTTAATGGACGCGGGCATTATTGATGCAATGGCCGAAAATATGCGCAGTCGGATGCTGACCATGGGCGATTCGGTGGTGAAAATTTCCCTCGCCTCGCTGGTCGGTTTGCTGACCATTGCCGTCTATCTGGTGCTGGTGCCATTGATGGTCTTCTTCCTGCTGAAAGACAAAGAGCAGATGCTGAACGCCGTTCGTCGGGTGCTGCCGCGCAACCGTGGACTGGCAGGACAGGTGTGGAAGGAGATGAATCAACAAATCACCAACTATATCCGCGGCAAAGTGCTGGAGATGATCGTGGTGGGGATCGCCACCTGGCTGGGGTTCTTGCTCTTTGGGCTGAACTATTCGCTGCTGCTGGCGGTGCTGGTCGGCTTCTCGGTTCTTATTCCGTACATTGGCGCATTTGTGGTGACCATTCCGGTGGTTGGCGTGGCGCTATTCCAGTTTGGCGCAGGCACGGAATTCTGGAGCTGCTTCGCGGTGTATCTGATTATTCAGGCGCTGGACGGCAACCTGCTAGTACCGGTGTTGTTCTCCGAAGCGGTTAACCTGCATCCGCTGGTGATTATTTTATCGGTGGTGATCTTCGGTGGTTTGTGGGGATTCTGGGGCGTATTCTTCGCCATTCCATTGGCGACGCTGATCAAAGCCGTGATCCACGCCTGGCCCGATGGGCAAATCGCGCAAGAATAATCTTCAGCCCGACGAACTGTTTCGCCGGGCTGATTTTTCAGGATTCCTGACGTAAATAAATAGCCCGATAACAAATACTCACCAGCACTGCACCGCCGATAATATTACCCAGCATCACCGGGAGCAGATTGGCGGTAATAAAATGGCTGACCGTCAGTGCCGGAAAATTGTCTGCGCTACTGTGCGCCAGTTGCCAGAAGGAGGTAGGGGCGAAATGGCGAATGGCAATGGCGAACGGAATCACAAACAAATTGGCGATACAGTGCTCAAAGCCACTGGCGACAAACAGGGTGATGGGCAAAATCATGGCGACGATTTTGTCGCATAACGAACGCCCGCAATAACTCATCCACAGCGCCAGGCAAACCATCAGATTGCACATAATGCCGAGGCTGACAGATTCAGTAAATGTATGATGCATTTTGCCCTCGGCGCAGTGTAAAACCGCGACTCCCCACATCGCGTTTTCACTCATCACCAGCCCGGAAAACCAGATTAACAAACTGAAACAGGCAATACCTGCCAGATTACCGCAGGCCACCAGAAGTGCGTTAATCAGCCAAGTTCGCCAACTAATAACGCCCCGACTTTTTGCCATTACCGTCATTACCGACGAGGTGAACAGGTTGGTGCCGCAAACCGCCAGCAAAATAAAGCCAAGTGTAAAGCAAAGGCCGCCCACCAGATGGGTTAATGCCTGTGAAGACGGGGCATCGGCGATAACGGAAAGGTAAAAAGTAAATCCGATCGCCATAAACACGCCAGCGGACATCGCCATTAAAAAGACCGACACTTTACTGCGGGCAATTTTATGGGCGGCAATCCGTTCAGCGATTGCCGCTTTTCTGGCGCTCAACTGCAAGTCGAAAGAGAGTTTGTTTCTCATGCATACTCCTGCAAAAGCAGATTACAACACCTCGCGAACCGAGATTCCCAGACGCTGCATTCGTGACAGCAGCGTGGTGCGCTTCATCCCTAATCGTGTCGCCGCGCCACGGGGCCCGGCAACAATGCCATTGGTTTCTCGCAATACCTGAACAATGCGCTGACGTTCTTCTTCGTCATTCTCTGGCGTCGTCGGGTGCAGCAACTGCGCCATTGAACTGCGAAGCGCTGAATCTTCATTTAGCGTCGGCAGTAAACGGCTTTGTCGGACATTAAGATGTAAATTCAGACTGTTACCGCGAGTCAGCAGTACCGCTCGCTCAATCACGTTTTCCAGCTCGCGCACGTTGCCCGGCCAGTCCCACGACATCAACTGGCGTAGCGCCTCGGTCGGGATGGCGTCAATTGAACGATTCATATGGCGCGCCATTTTTTGCGTGAAATGCTTTGCTAAAAGAGGGATATCTTCCGGACGGTCGCGCAGCGGCGGCAATTCCAGTGGGAAGTTATTCAGGCGATAAGAGAGATCGCTGCGAAACTGGCGATCTTCAACCATTTGCCACAAATCACGGTTGGTGGCGGCAATGACTCTGACATTTACCGGGATCGTTCTACTCCCGCCGAGACGCTCAATCTCCCGTTCCTGCAATACGCGCAGCAGTTTAGGCTGAAGTTCTAACGGCAGATCGCCAATTTCATCGAGAAACAACGTGCCGCCATCGGCAATTTCAAAACGACCACGATGGGTATTAATCGCACCAGTAAACGCCCCTTTGTCATGACCGAATAACTCACTTTCCAGAAGACTGGCGGGGATGGCAGCGCAGTTGATTTTGACCAGCGGCTTGTCGCGTCGCGGGCTAAGTTGATGGATCGCTCTGGCGATCACCTCTTTGCCGGTTCCGGTTTCACCGCAAATCAACACCGTACTGTCGCTCTTCGCCACAATATTTACCTGCTGGAGTAGGTCTTCCATTGCCTGGCTTTGATAGATAATGTCACCGACGCCCAGATTCGAAAGGAGCTGCTCGCTAAGCTGGTGGTTTTCTTGCTGCAAACTTTCCTGCAAATCGGTCATGCTACGCCAGGCATCGGCATTGCCAACGGCAATAGCGATGCGATCGGCTATGTGTTGTAGTAGCTGGCAGTTTTCCTCACTAAAGAGAGTGGAAGAGGTATGCGCCAGCAACAATGCACCCGGTGTATGGTTGCCAAAGGTAAGCGGTATCAGGAGCGCAGATTCGCAGCCGTTAGATGCAAGTAAGAGTAATAATGGGTCGCGTTGCCAGAGAAACAGATCATCTGCACGGTGCGTCAAGGTCGGTTGTCGGGTTTGTAGCGTTTGTGTCAGCAATACACTTTCGCCAGGCATACAGCGTGGCAGACACGCACAATGTGAGGCAGAAAGATCGCTGCACCACAGGCTGAACTTCTCGTTCTTTCGATGATCGCCCAGTACCATATTGACTGAAGCCAGACCGAAAAAATGATGGATCTCACGGGCGACGTCAGCGATCAGATCGTCGAGATCAAGATGTGACAGCACTGCATTAGTAATATCAACCAGTACCCGATGATGATCGCAATCTTTCTTCAGCAAACGCAGCGCCACCTGCTGTTCTTCATCATTGAGCCATAATTGCAGAACCGGGGTGATAATGCGTGCCAGCCAGTTAAACAGTGTGCAATCCTGGGGAGTAAAACGACTGCCGTGGGTGCGAATAAAGCGAAGCTCCGCCATTCCACTACTGCCGAGAAGGACTGCGTGGCGCGAATCATCGACCATCTCGCCCTGATACTCTGCTGTTGCCGTCACATCGCTGCCATCATCATGGTAGCGGTAATAGAAGTTGCTTTTGAGAACATGCAGTTCAATAAGTTGTACCGGGCTGAACGGCGGCGGCAGCGGGATGAAGGCGCGTAATAAAGACGCCTTGCCGTGTTTCTGCGCTAACCGCTCCGCGAGCATTCCGTTTACCGCTTCAATTGTTATTCCTTGCGGCGGGGCAAACATCGCTTCGTCTGACATAGCCATCAACAGTCCTTATTAATGAGAAATCCTTCTCACGCAATTTTTCTGGCCATCAGATAGATAGCCGGTTCCAGCACAATTTCATCCAACAGATGAATGAATTGAATGCTACGCGCTTGCCACACAGACGTCGCGTCATCTGCCAGTGGCGCGAATGCCCGGGTCAACAGGGCGGTGTGGCTGGCGTCAATAACAATCTCACCAAAAGTCATCACCCCCAGCATCTTACGTCGGGCTTGCTCCTCTTCGACCAGTGCAAGCCAATCTTCGTATTCCGTCAGTGGGCAGCGGAAGGCGACATTCAGACAATCAATCACGCCAACGTGATGACCGATAGCCAGCGAGTAATACATTACCTGAGAGCTGTGTTCCGGCATCTCGTCGCTACTGGCGACAAACTTTTTTCGCAGCGTCCAGAAAACAATTTCCCCGCACTCTTCAGTCATGTAACCCCCGGAGTACGCGAAAGAGTTGCTGAACGATACTATTGAGACGTGGATCGTCGGCATCGCGCAACCAGGTGTTAACCCGATTTCCTGTAGGATCGTCGCTTAAATGGCGCAGGAGCCGATCGCAAATTTCTCGCCCCTGACGATAGCCCGCCAGCCGCCGCGCTTCTCGCTCAATGGCGATACGCTGTGATGGCGGGATCTGCGGCCACAACGGTTGCATAGTCACCCCGGTGGGATCGCGATAATCCACCGCGTGAATCTTCTGTTGCAGCAAACCGAGCGCCACGGCGAAACCGTGAATGGTGGCGGCCGGTGTTGGCGGGCAGCCGGGGATCCAAACATCAATGGGGACAATGGTGTCGCTGCCGCCCCAGACGCTGTAAAGATCGTGGAAAATCCGCCGCCGGCACCGCACGCGCCGTAGGAAACACAGATTTTATGATCGGGGGCAGACTCATACGCCCGAAGTGCAGGCATACGCATCGCCCGGGTGACTGCGCCAGTAAATAACAAAATATCGGCGTGACGCGGTGATGAAACAACCTTAATGCCAAAACGTTCTGCGTCGAACACTGGTGTAATGGCGGCAAAAATTTCGATTTCACAGGCGTTGCAGCCACCGCAATCGACGCGATAAACGTAGGCTGAGCGACGGATATCCTGTAGCAAATGCCGCTTCATCTTTTGCGTTTGCTCATCCAGCGTGATGGGCTGGCTGACATGTTGTGTAAGCACTGGACTCATAGCTGCTCCTTAGCCACCAGCGGTACATCTGTATCGTCGTTGATCAGCGTCGCGCGTTGTTTGCACTCCGGGCAGACGCTCGCTTGCGCCCGCAACATTTCGCGGTTTTGTGGCGCATTTTGTTGCTGTGCCAACAATTCAGCAGCCAGTGCGACGGTTTTTTGCGGGGCAAACGGGTGTTCGCAACGGCTGCAACGTTGTAGATGGAACGTCGCGCGGGTATAGAGATCGGCTTTATTGGTGACGGTCAGTTCAAAGTTATTGGTAAGCTGGATGGCTCTGGTCGGGCACACTTCTTCACAACGTCCGCAGTAAATACAACGCCCCAGATAGAGCTGCCAGGTGCGCGAATTTTGCTGGTCGTCGGTCTGGATAGTCAGCGCATTTGCCGGACAAGCACAGGCGCAGGCACCGCAGGCAATACATTGGCTGGGCATCAGGTCCGGTTTTCCGCGAAAGCCAGGGCTGACCTCCAGTGGCGCGAAGGGATATTTCACCGTCGCGGTTCCGGCGCGCATAATAGTTTTCAGTAACTTCAGCATCTTCTGTCCTTACTTCAGCGGCGAACGGTTACGATCAATGCCGTAGCGTTCGATCTCTTTATACGGCACGGTTTTTGACTGGCGCTTGCGCACATCTACCAGCGTCACACGGTCGGTACAGGAGTAGCAGGGATCAAGGCTACCGATAATCAGCGGTGCGTCAGAAACGGTATTGCCGCGCAGCATGTAACGCAACACCGGCCAGTTGGCGTAGGTGGCGGCACGGCAGCGCCAGCGGAACAATTTTTGGTTATCACCGAGCATGCTCCAGTGCACGTCTTCACCGCGTGGCGCTTCAACAAAGCCCAGCGCGAATGCGTGAGGTTTATAGCTAAAGCCTTCGGTCAGCAGTGGGGTATCCGGCATGTTGTCGAGAGCAAATTCCAGCATTGCCAGCGAATCAAACGTCTCTTTGACACGGACCGTCACGCGGGAGAAGACATCGCCGCCGGTAAAGGTAAACAGTGTTTTTGGAATATTGCCGTAGTCGGCGTAGGGATGATCAAAGCGCAAATCACGGGCAAAACCACTGCCGCGAATCAGCGGCCCTACAGGGCTATAATCACGGGCGATTTGTCGGTCGAGAATGCCAATGCCCTGAGTGCGTTGTTCCATATTCGGCGTAGCAAGCAGCATCTCTACCAGCTCCGACACGTCGGCGCGCATCTCGCGCACCAGTTTCAGCGTTTGCAGACGTTGCTCTTTGAGAATATCGCGGCGAACACCACCAATCAGATTCAGACCGTAGGTTTTACGCGACCCGGTCAGCAATTCCGCCATCGTCATCGACTTTTCCCGCACGCGGAAAAATTGCATAAAGCCGGTATCAAAACCAACAAAATGGCAGGAGAGGCCAAGGTTGAGCAAATGACTGTGTAGCCGTTCGACTTCCAGCAGAATCGAGCGAATGGTATGCGCTCGTTGCGGCACCTCAATCACCAGTGCATTTTCAACCGAGTTGGTATAGGCCACACTGTGGGCAAAACCGCAAATCCCACACACGCGGTCTGATAAGAAGGTCACTTCGTTGTAGCCCATCCGCGTTTCTGCCAGTTTCTCCATGCCGCGATGGACATAAAACAGGCGGTAATCAGCATCGACAATTTGCTCGCCATCCACAAACAAGCGGAAGTGACCCGGTTCATCGGAGGTGATATGCAGCGGGCCGACAGGGATCACCTGCGCATCGCTGTTGCCCTCATTGATAAACGGATACGTTTCGGAATCAGTCGTCGGTTCAGGGCGCAGTCGATAATCCATCGCATCTTTGCGCAGCGGATGCATATCTTCCGGCCAGTCATCGGGCAACACCAGGCGACGCTGATCCGGCAGGCCAACCGGAATCAGCCCGTACATATCGCGAATTTCTCGCTCGCCCCAGACCGCGGCAGGGACGCGCGGTGTGACTGACGGAAACTCCCGACTGTCGGCATCGACCAGTGCCTTCACTACGATCCAGCATTTTTCGGCCCCTTCCATAGAAAGGGCATAATAAACCGCGTAATGACCGTTAAGTGTCCGCTCGTCGTTGTCAAACAGAACCGGAAGCCAGCCATCATGTTGATAATAAAGATAATGTACAACGTCAGGCAGCAGATTGATTTTCACCGTAATGGTGACCTGTTCAGGCGTTTGTCGCTCTTCATCCAGCACCGCGCCGGGGAACTGCGTTTTCAGGGCGGCGAGAATCGCTTCGCCACGATTTGACGATGAATTAACGTTCACTGTGTTTCTCCGAAACAGATGCGGTGCCTGAAGGCAAAAAATCATGCCAGGTGCTACGTTGTGCAGGCAGGTCGTGCGTCCCTGAGAGGACTATAGTGGAAGCGCCCGCCAGGATCCTGATGACAGGTTGTGGAATATGCGTTCCCATCGCCAGCATCATGACCAGCAGAATCACCATTGGCGAGGTGGTCAACCAGCCGAGATCACCCCGGTTAACGGCCTGCGGCGGTTTCGCCATTAACACCCGCGCAGCCATCCGTACCAGGCCCGCCAGCACCAGCGTTAACAGCAATAACAGCAGGACGATAATCAGCAGGTGATTACGTGCCAGTCCGGCGGTAACGGTCATAAATTCGCTAAGAAAAATGTTGAAGGGCGGCATCCCTGCCAGCGCCAGCGCACCGCCGCCAAACAGCACGGCGGTAAATGGCATGATTTTGAGCATCCCACAGACGACGTTGAGATCGCGCGTGCCGTACTTGAGCAGTACATTGCCGGAACCGCAGAACAGCAGCGTTTTTGCCAGACTGTGGTTTAAGGTGTGCAGCAGCGCGGCAAAAATTCCCAGCGGCCCGCCAATGCCTAGCGCCACCGCGACCAGTCCCATGTTCTCCACGCTGGAGTACGCCAGCAGACGCTTAATGTCCCGCTGTACCAGAATGAAAAATGCCGCCACGGCAACCGACAACATGCCGAAGATGAGCAACAACCGGTTGGGGAAATCGCTGCCGATGGCCTGGCAAATAATGATGTAATAGCGAATTAGCACCAACAGCGCGCAGTTCAGCAATACGGCGGAGAGTAGGGCGCTGACCGGACTCGGCGCTTCACTGTGAGCATCCGGCAGCCAGGCGTGCATGGGAAATAGCCCGGTTTTGGTACCAAAGCCAATTAGCACAAACATAAAGGCCAACAGCATTAATGTTGGATCAAGCAAGGACGATTGCTTAAGAACCTCGCTCCAGAATATCGCCATTTCTGCCTGCGGCATAACGCTGGCGGCGTTGGCGTATACCAGCACGGTACCGAACAGACCAAAAGCGACACCAACAGTACAAATAATGATGTACTTCCATGCAGCTTCCAGCGATGAACGCTGACCGTAAATGCCTACCAGAAACGCCGAGCTTAAGGTGGTGGCTTCGATCGCCGCCCACATCACAATCAGGTTATTGCTGGTAACAACCAGCAGCATGGTGAACAAAAACAGATGGAAGAAACCGTAGTAATCGCACAGTGTAACGGGTGAAAGCTCGCCGTGTGCCACTTCATGACGCATGTAGCCAATCGAGTAAACACCGGTGAGAAAGCCAATCACACCAAGAATGGCGAGGAACAAACCGCCCAGACCATCAATATGAAGCCACAGTCCCGCAGCGAATATTTCTCCTGCATCAGCGGCAGTTTGGACCACCCAGAGTGCCAGAATCAGCAGCAGTGTGATCCCTAAGCTATGTAATACAGTCACCGTACAAGTCGCAGAGAGCCCCCGTTTCCGGCAGGCAAAACAGAGCAGCGAAAAAAGCAGCGGCGTGAGCAGGAGTAAAGCGAACATCACAGAATAACTCATCTCATTATCCCTTCAGCGCGGTCAAGTTGTTCACGTCCAGCGTGCCGTGGGTACGCCATATTTTTCTTGCCAGTAACACCATCACAATGACGGCGAAGATGGCGTCGGTAGCGATACCTATTTCCACCAGTTCCGGTGCTCGCCAGGCAAGAAGCGCCAGCACCAGATGGGAGCCGTTTTCCATCAGGCAGTAACCAAAAATTTGCCGCAGGATATTGCGCTGGCTGACAATGCACAGCAGGCCAAGCAGAAAATGACCTAACGCTACCGCCAGCGCCGGTTTCAGCCCGGTAGCCATCGGTAGCTTCACGGGCTGAACGACAAATGCGCAAAGCAGGACAATTAACGCCGCGAGCAGTGCCATCATTGCCGGACCGAATAACGCTTTTTCCGGGATGTTCTGGGGAATATTTCGTGCAGCGTAAGTCATGATTAACGGTACCAGCAGCACTTTGGTGATAAAGGCGCTGGCGGACCAGATCAGCAGTTGCTCTGCGGCGAACAGGCACGAGAGAGTGGCGAAAATAGACACCAGCACCAGCGACTGGCAGGCGTAAAATCCGCATGACAGGCGATAGCTTTTGACGCTAATCACAAACAGCGATGTCAGCATCATCAGTCCCGCCAGATTATTTACGATCATAGAACCGGTCATTCATCATCTCCTTACTGCAACCAGGTCGCGGCGATTACGCTGGAAATCAGCGACATCACAATCAGTACAATCAACACCAGGCGCATTGACCCTGGCAGCGGTGCGGCATCGGCGACGGCCTCGCTCGGTTTGCCGGGGACGACGCGACCAAACCAGCGAATAAACCAGGCGAAACTGGCGACCGATTCAATCATCAGCAGAATCATGGCGGGCAGCAGGATCCAGTACTCCACTGACAACGCAAAACCGGCAGCAAACAGCGGGAATTTACTGAAGAAGCCGTTGAACGGCGGTACGCCGGTAATCGCCAGCGCTGCCACGCAGAAACCCACGCCTGGCAACGGCAGGGTGTGCAATACGCCACGCAGACGCGGCAACAAGCGCGTGCCGCAGCTGTAACTCAGCGCACCTGCTACAAGGAAAAACAGGCTTTTAGCGAACGCGTGGTTGACGATGTAGGCGATGCTACCCTCCAGCGCCAGCCGCGAGCCGAAGATGGAGAGCGACAAGCCGAAGAACATCCAGCCAAGTTGAGTGATGGTCGACCAGGCCAGCAACCGCTTCATATCCTGCTGTGGCAAATACATCAGAAATCCATAAAGAATGGTGACCAGGGCCATGACCATGCCAACACCGCCAATCACATGCGGGATATTGCCGCCGTCGATAATGGCGCGGGCAAAAATGTAAACGCCCACTTTCACCATCGATGCGGCGTGGAGATAGGCGCTGATCGGTGTTGGCGCTTCCATTGCATCCGGTAGCCACGCTTGCATCGGTAGCTGGGCTGATTTCCCCCACGCGGCAAACAGGATGCCGCCATAAACCAGATAACGTGCGTCGCCGTGTAACTCGCTCATCGCGCTAAGCGCAAACGTTCCGGTCTGCAAAAACAGCGTGGCGGCGGCAAGATACAACCCCAACGAACCGATATGAGTGATAAGCAACGCTTTTAGTGCCGAACGCTGCGCTTTATCGCTCTGGTAATAACTGATCAACGCCCAGGAGCAGCCGCCCGTAATTTCAAAAAACAACAACTGACCGAGCAGCGTCGAGGAGAGTACCAGTCCCGCCATCGCGCCGATAAACACCAGCAAAAATGCGTAATAACGATTCGTGCCGTTATGCGGGTGTTCGCGATTTTTATCCGTCAGATAACCCGTGGAGTAGATCGTGACCAGCAAACCGAGAAACACCACCACAAACAGAATCAGCGTACTCACGCGATCAATGAGCAGGCCAAACAACGCCACATCCCCCACGTTGACCAACGTCAACGTGACGGCAACTTTATCGGCCTGATAAAACGCGGAGATCAGCGACAACATGCACAGCGTGGTCAGCGCGGCGAACAAAACCCCCCATTCGGCGGCCCGACGTTGTGGCGAAAACGAAACGACCAGTGCGCCGATAAAAGGCAGCAATAACGTCGTCAGAGCAAGATTTTCCATATTCCGTCAGTGCTCCTTACAGACCGGTTAACCAGAAGACCCATGCAAGCGCAGCAAGGCTGAAGCCAAGCCAGGTCACATGGTGAATGAGTAAAAAACGCCCGCGTGCCAGCGTGTTTTCTGCGATAGAGGCCAGTACAAAAATCAGCAAAACCTTGAGCAGCGTAACGACAAGTGAAGTCAGCAGGCAGGCGAGAGAAAGTTCTTGCGCGCGCCCAAAGGGCAGAAACAGGGCCACAAACAGTGCTGCCATCACGACCTGTTTCAGCCCCAGCCCCCATTTCGCTAGCGCCAGCCCGGCACCGGAATATTCGGTCAGCGGGCCTTCCTGTAATTCCTGTTCTGCTTCAGCAACATCAAAGGGAATTTTTCCCATCTCAATGAAGCAGGCAAAACCACAGGCCAGTAACGCCAGTACGGTGGTTAGCGGCGAGTTCCAGCCCGTTGCCAGCGTATTGCTGATCATCTCGATATGCGTGGAACCTGCTATCAGCGCCAATACCAGCAGTGAGAGAATGAGCATGGGTTCGACCAGAATGCCGAGCGTCAACTCGCGACTGGCACCGACTCCCGCAAACGGGCTTCCGGTATCCAGCCCGGAAAGAGCAAAGAAAAAACGAAACAGGGCAAGAAGATAGATAAGGGTGATCAGATCGCCGCCGCCCGCAAAAGGGGAAACGGTAATAAATAGTGGTAGGGCCATCGCCAGCACCAGCATGCTGCTGATTAATACCCACGGCATCAGGCGGAACATCAGACCTGAAGATGTCGGCGCAACTTCCTGCCGTTTAAACAGTTTGTGGATATCGCGATAATCCTGCCAGATCCCCGGTCCGCGGCGGGAGTGCATTCGCGCGCGTATCTGCCGGGAAATACCCGTAAAAAGCGGGGTTAGCAGCAGCAGAATCACGGCCTGTGCTAACGCAAAAATGACCAGATATCCGTCGCAAAGAGTTTGTCTCATGGTGATTTCCTTAGACGGCAATAGCGATTAGCAGCACAACCAGTGCGGCGACCACATACAGGCAATAGAGACGAAAGTCGCCGCTTTGCAGATGCTGTATTTCTTTGGCCAGCCGTTGGGTGGCGCTCACGATGGGGCGGATCACCCGCTCATCCCAGAAGGGTTCTGTGCTCTGAGCCCTGGCGGTGACGTGCGCAAGACCTTTATTTAGCCTCAGCGTAGGGTCGAGCTGTTGTCGTAGACGAAATAACGCAGAGAAGACCACACGCAGCGGCTGCATCACGCCATTGCCTGACGGGGCCATCGCATTTTCCCAGCCGTAGCCGCATGCCCAGGCATCTCCTGTGCGACGAAACGCTGCGCGGCGCGAACGACACCACAGCCAGTAAAGGCCAGGCAGCAAAGGCATCGCCAGTAGTAACAGCAACAGTAATGAGGGGGTGACCTGTGTATGAAACGTGCCGGGTACAAGTGCTATTCCGCTGGCGACAGTGACGGGAGGGGTATTGGTAAACGCATGGGCAATATGCATTATCTTCGGTGCCAGCCAACTGGCACTAAGCGCAATTAATACGCAGAGTGCCGCGAGCAGTAGCATGGCGACGATCATCGTATTTGGCACTTCCTGTGCCTCTTCAGCGTGTGTACTGCGCGGCGCACCACAGAAAGTAATACCGTACATTTTGACGAAGCACATTACTGCCAGCCCACCAGTGACTGCCAGCATTACCATAGCAATAGGACCCGCAAGTTGTAGCGCTACGGCTTCCACACGACTTAGTGAGAACAGCGACTGCCAGGTGTACCATTCGCTGATAAAACCATTCAGCGGAGGAATGGCTGATATCGCGAGGCAACCAATTAGGCATGCTGCGGCTGTCCACGGCATCCGTTTCGCCAGTGCCCCCATTTTTTCCATGTCGTGGGTATGCAAACGCGAAATAATCGCGCCCGCGCCGAGAAATAGCAGCCCTTTGAACAGCGCATGGTTGAGCAGATGAAACAGTGCGCCGAGCAGTCCAACCACGGTGAGCAGCGGGTCGTGCAGTGACAGACCGACCATCGCCACACCGACTGCCAGCAAAATAATGCCGACGTTTTCGACGGTACTCCAGGCCAGCAGCCGTTTGATATCCTGTTCCGCCAGCGCATATAGCACGCCCAGGAGCGCGGAGATTGCGCCGATCGCCATCACCAGAATGCCCCACCACAGCGGCAAACCCGTTTGCGCCAGCAGATCCATCGCCACTTTCAGGATGCCGAAAATACCGATTTTGACCATTACGCCAGACATCAACGCCGAAGCGTGCGATGGTGCGGCAGGGTGAGCGCGCGGCAACCAGCTGTGCAACGGCATCATCCCGGCTTTCGCGCCAAAACCGAAAAAGGCCAGCAGGAACACCGCCGACGCCAGCCCCGGAGAAAGTGAAAGCGTGCGGAAACTGGCAAAATCGAGGCTGCCGCTTTCGCGCCCCATCAGTAAGAAGGCGATCATTATCAGCACCGATCCGGCGTGGGCGATAAAAAAGTAGAGCATGCCAGCGTTGATCGACGTTTTATCCTGCCTGGCAATGACCAGAAACCAGGAAGACAGTGACATCATTTCAAACAGCACGATGAACCAAAAAGCGTTGTCCATCACCAGCAGGGCAACCATCGATGCGATGAAAATATTCATAAAGAAGCCCATCGCCGCCGCGCCTTTGCCCTCGTATTCGCGCATATAAGTCAATGAATAGAGCGAACAAACCACCACCAGCAAGGAGATAACCAGCACCATAAATGCCGAGAGGCTATCCATTCGTAGGGTTAAATCGGCAAAGTCAAAAGGGGTGGCAAAACGGGCGACTAAAGTTACGCCTGCATGTAATTGCGTAATTCCGCTGATAATGCCAATCACGCCGCCCACCAGCGATGTGATGCCGGAAAGCTTAATAGCCAGTCTGTCCAGACCGAGTAAAAACAGCGAAGCCAGACTGGCAAACAGATAGAGGATCAGCGACCAGGTTAATAATTGCAGGGCATCCATTAGCGTTGCTCCTGAGTGAGGGAAAGGGGATCCTCCCCGCCATTGGCAAACCAGCTTGCGGCAAGGCGCTGTTTTTCTTTCATCTGACGTTGCAGGCTATCGTCGGTGATCAGCCGTAACGCCTGATTCGGGCAAGCGCGAACGCAGGCCGGACCTTCTGGCAAGAAATCACACAGGTCGCATTTCACCGCGACGGTCTGGACACCCGGTTCCCAGCGCAGCAAAGCATGTTGTGTTGGCGCGTTTTCTTCGCCGTCTTTGAGTGAGCCTTCAGCCTGAAAAACATATTGCGCAGGGGCATTCACCGGATGGCTTCCTGAAGCGCTGATTGCGCCAAATGGGCAGACCACGGCGCAAAGCTTGCAGCCAATACAGAGGCTTTCGTTGAGTTGGATCGCATCATCCCTCTGAGAGATGGCATTGACCGGGCAGACCTGCAGGCAAGGGGCTTCCTCACAGTGATGACACACGACAGGGGCAGTGAGTGTTGACGTCTTCGCCAGGGCCAGGCGCGGGTGTTGCTGTAAACCTTGCGTTTTATGCACGTCCGAACAGGCAGCGAGACAGGTATTACATCCTGTACACCACAGTGGTTCGGCCACCACAAAGCGGTTCATGTCGGCTCCTTGAAAATGATATGAAACATTGCATTTCATATTGCATAAAGGATGCCAGTCTGATTAATTTAATATATTCAATAAGTTATTAATTAACTGGATTCTGAACGGTACAAAAATGATGGTCATTAACGTTCAGCAAAAAATGGATTCGACACCCGTGTCGCAGGGGAAAGCGAGAATGTGATCTTGATCACGATAAGTGAGGTGTGCTGACCACAAGCGCAGCCAGCACGGAATGGAGCAAAGTAATCAGGCGTGTTCTTTCAGCCAGTTCAGCACAACGTCGTGGTGATTGCTGGTTTTGAAATCGTCAAAGACATGTTCGATTTTGCCATCAGCGTCAATCAGGAAGCTGATGCGATGAATACCATCGTAGGTTTTGCCCATGAAGGACTTTTCACCCCAGACGCCGAATTGTTCGCACACCTGGTGGTCCTCATCAGACAGGAGCGTAAAGTTAAGCAGCTCTTTTTCCGCAAAACGGGAGAGTTTTTCGGGTTTATCGGTGCTGATACCCAGCACATCAACGCCCGCTTTTTTCAACTCATCCATGTTATCGCGTAAGCCGCAGGCCTGTACGGTACAGCCGGGGGTCATGGCTTTCGGGTAGAAATAAACCAGAACACGCTGTCCCTGGAAGTCGGTCAAATTAACTTGTTCTCCGTCTTGATCCGGCAAGCTAAATTTCGGTGCGATATCACCGGCTTTCAGTGGATTCATTACTTAACTCCATCCTGTTCATCATGTTGGGAATAATTGACGACGTTAATACTGCCTTGTGCATTGAGTTCTGTACATAGGGCTTTGAACGCTTGCTCAATATTTGCTGCGTCCGCAGATGCGGGGCTGTGGGCAGTAATCTGAATATGCAACTGCGCAGCCCGTTCATTTTCAGCAGGTTGTGTGCGCGACACCAGCTCCGCAATGTTCATATGATGCGTGTCGAAAAGTGCTGTGAAGCGTTCAATTAAATGCGGGGAGTCTGCCACATCGACCTGAACCCAGACAGATGCTGGCATTGGCGGACGCGGACGCGCCGTCGTGCGCTTCATCACGATTAAAAGATCCAGTTCGGCACCTTTCAACGGTAACGTTGATTCAATCAGAGTAATGGCATTCCATGAACCGGAAAGCAGCATGATAAACGTGAACTCTTCTCCCAGCATCGCCAGGCGACTGTCTTCAATATTACAGCCGCAACTACTGACATGACGGGTGATGGTGTTCACAATTCCAGGGCGATCGGCACCCAACGCAGTGATCACCAGATAATGTTGCGATGACAGTGTCAAACTGGTTATTCCTTTAAGGGGTGAGTTGTTCTTAAGGAAAGCATAAAAAAAACATGCATACAACAATCAGAACGGTTCTGTCTGCTTGCTTTTAATGCCATACCAAACGTACCATTGAGACACTTGTTTGCACAGAGGATGGCCCATGTTCACGGGAAGTATTGTCGCGATTGTTACTCCGATGGATGAAAAAGGTAATGTCTGTCGGGCTAGCTTGAAAAAACTGATTGATTATCATGTCGCCAGCGGTACTTCGGCGATCGTTTCTGTTGGCACCACTGGCGAGTCCGCTACCTTAAATCATGACGAACATGCTGATGTGGTGATGATGACGCTGGAGCTGGCTGACGGGCGCATTCCGGTGATTGCCGGGACCGGTGCTAACGCTACTGCGGAAGCCATTAGCCTGACGCAGCGCTTCAATGACAGTGGTATCGTCGGCTGCCTGACGGTAACCCCTTACTACAATCGTCCGTCGCAAGAAGGTTTGTATCAGCATTTCAAAGCCATCGCTGAGCATACTGACCTGCCGCAAATTCTGTATAATGTGCCGTCCCGTACTGGCTGCGATCTGCTCCCGGAAACGGTGGGCCGTCTGGCGAAAGTAAAAAATATTATCGGAATCAAAGAGGCAACAGGGAACTTAACGCGTGTAAACCAGATCAAAGAGCTGGTTTCAGATGATTTTGTTCTGCTGAGCGGCGATGATGCGAGCGCGCTGGACTTCATGCAATTAGGCGGTCATGGGGTTATTTCCGTTACGGCTAACGTCGCAGCGCGTGATATGGCCCAGATGTGCAAACTGGCAGCAGAAGGGCATTTTGCCGAGGCACGCGTTATTAATCAGCGTCTGATGCCATTACACAACAAACTATTTGTCGAACCCAATCCAATCCCGGTGAAATGGGCATGTAAGGAACTGGGTCTTGTGGCGACCGATACGCTGCGCCTGCCAATGACACCAATCACCGACAGTGGTCGTGAGACGGTCAGAGCGGCGCTTAAGCATGCCGGTTTGCTGTAAAGTTTAGGGAGATTTGATGGCTTACTCTGTTCAAAAGTCGCGCCTGGCAAAGGTTGCGGGTGTTTCGCTTGTTTTATTACTCGCTGCCTGTAGTTCTGACTCACGCTATAAGCGTCAGGTCAGTGGTGATGAAGCCTACCTGGAAGCGGCACCGCTTGCGGAGCTTCATGCCCCGGCTGGAATGATTTTGCCGGTGACCTCCGGTGATTATGCAATCCCGGTGACCAACGGTAGTGGTGCTGTCGGTAAGGCGCTGGACATTCGTCCACCAGCCCAGCCGCTGGCACTGGTTTCTGGCGCGCGTACCCAGTTCACGGGCGATACCGCTTCATTGCTGGTGGAAAATGGTCGTGGCAATACTCTGTGGCCGCAGGTGGTTAGCGTGCTGCAGGCGAAAAACTACACCATCACCCAACGTGATGATGCTGGTCAGACACTGACCACCGATTGGGTACAATGGAACCGTCTGGACGAAGACGAGCAGTATCGTGGTCGTTATCAAATCTCTGTTAAGCCGCAGGGTTATCAGCAGGCGGTTACGGTTAAACTGCTGAACCTGGAACAGGCGGGCAAACCGGTTGCAGACGCGGCTTCCATGCAGCGTTACAGCACGGAGATGATGAACGTTATTTCCGCCGGTCTGGATAAATCTGCCACTGACGCCGCGAACGCTGCGCAAAATCGTGCCTCCACCACTATGGACGTACAAAGTGCAGCTGATGACACCGGTTTACCAATGCTGGTCGTACGCGGGCCGTTCAATGTGGTTTGGCAACGTCTGCCAGCGGCGCTGGAAAAAGTGGGCATGAAAGTGACCGACAGCACCCGTTCGCAGGGCAACATGGCCGTAACTTATAAGCCGCTGTCTGACAGCGACTGGCAGGAACTGGGCGCGAGCGATCCAGGCCTGGCATCCGGTGACTATAAACTGCAGGTTGGCGATTTAGATAACCGCAGCAGCCTACAGTTCATCGATCCGAAAGGTCATACTCTGACTCAGAGTCAGAACGACGCGCTGGTAGCTGTCTTCCAGGCTGCGTTTAGCAAGTAAAAATTCAGGGCTGGAATCATCCGGCCCTTTTTTCTGATATGATACGCAAACGTGTGCGTCGGCAGGAAAACGCGATTTTAGCGGTAATTCGCACGAAATTTGTTTGTCGGACGTAGTTCGGATAAGGCGTTCACGCCGTATCCGACAAAACATCCGGCACACCAGACAGCAAAAGATTTTAAAACGTTAATTCACACCCAGGAGTGATAAAGATGCAAAAGCAAGCTGAGTTGTATCGTGGTAAAGCGAAAACCGTATACAGCACGGAAAACCCGGACCTGTTGGTGCTCGAATTCCGCAATGATACGTCAGCAGGGGATGGCGCGCGCATTGAGCAGTTTGATCGCAAAGGTATGGTGAACAACAAGTTCAACTACTTCATTATGAGCAAACTGGCTGAAGCGGGTATCCCGACTCAAATGGAGCGTCTGCTCTCCGATACCGAATGTCTGGTGAAAAAGCTGGATATGGTACCGGTTGAGTGTGTCGTGCGTAACCGTGCTGCGGGCTCTCTGGTGAAACGTCTTGGAATCGAAGAAGGTATTGAGCTGAACCCGCCGCTGTTCGATCTGTTCCTGAAAAACGACGCCATGCACGATCCGATGGTCAACGAATCTTACTGCGAAACCTTTGGCTGGGTAAGCAAAGAGAACCTGGCGCGTATGAAAGAGCTGACCTACAAAGCGAACGACGTGCTGAAAAAACTGTTCGATGATGCTGGTCTGATTCTGGTCGACTTCAAGCTGGAATTTGGTCTATACAAAGGCGAAGTGGTACTGGGTGATGAGTTCTCCCCGGACGGTAGCCGCCTGTGGGACAAAGAAACGCTGGAGAAAATGGACAAAGACCGTTTCCGCCAGAGCCTCGGTGGCCTGATCGAGGCCTATGAAGCCGTCGCCCGCCGCCTGGGTGTACAGCTGGACTGATTTTTCTGTTCATCATCTTGCCGTGCTGCTGGCACGGCAAGACAACCATTCTCGTAAGATGTGCATTGAACGCTCATTCCTCCGCCATTTCATCCCGCTTTCCTGTGGTAATCTTCCTCTGAACCACCTACGATCATTTCTATAATGAATATATTGTTGAGGTATCTATGCGTTGGCAAGGGCGACGTGAAAGTGACAATGTTGAAGACAGGCGCAATAGCTCCGGTGGTCCGTCAATGGGCGGTCCCGGTTTCCGTCTGCCGAGCGGTAAAGGCGGGCTGATTTTACTGATAGTCGTGCTGGTTGCAGGCTACTATGGCGTTGATTTAACCGGGTTGATGACCGGGCAGCCGGTTTCTCAACAGCAATCAACGCGGTCAATTAGCCCAAATGAAGACGAAGCCGCAAAATTCACCTCGGTGATTCTGGCAACCACGGAAGACACCTGGGGACAACAGTTCGAGAAGATGGGTAAGACCTATCAGCAACCGAAGCTGGTCATGTACCGTGGAATGACGCGTACCGGATGCGGGGCGGGCCAGTCCATAATGGGGCCGTTCTATTGCCCGGCGGATGGCACGGTTTATATCGATCTCTCCTTCTATGATGACATGAAAGACAAACTTGGCGCGGATGGCGATTTTGCCCAGGGGTACGTTATCGCCCATGAAGTCGGTCATCATGTGCAGAAACTGTTAGGCATCGAGCCGAAAGTTCGTCAACTGCAACAAAACGCGACGCAGGCGGAAGTGAACCGCTTATCTGTGCGTATGGAACTTCAGGCCGACTGTTTTGCCGGTGTCTGGGGGCATAGTATGCAGCAGCAAGGCGTTCTGGAAACCGGCGATCTGGAAGAGGCGCTGAACGCGGCGCAGGCCATCGGCGATGACCGTTTACAACAGCAAAGTCAGGGGCGAGTAGTACCAGACAGTTTCACTCATGGCACTTCTCAGCAACGCTACAGCTGGTTTAAACGTGGTTTCGACAGCGGCGATCCGGCACAATGCAATACTTTTGGTAAAAGCATTTAACTTACGGGGCAGGGATGGCTGAACTGAATGCGCTTCACACATTAACAGCGCAAATGAAACGTGAAGGGATCCGCCGCTTGCTGGTGTTGAGCGGGGAAGAGGGTTGGTGTTTTGATCATGCGCTTAAGTTACGTGATGCCTTACCTGGCGACTGGCTGTGGATTTCGCCGCAGCCAGATGCTGAAAACCACTGTTCTCCCTCGGCACTACAAACTTTACTTGGGCGCGAGTTCCGGCATGCGGTATTCGACGCCCGCCACGGCTTTGATGCCGCTGCCTTTGCCGCACTTAGCGGAACGTTGAAAGCGGGAAGCTGGCTGGTTTTGTTACTCCCTGTATGGGAAGAGTGGGAAAACCAACCTGATGCCGACTCGCTGCGCTGGAGTGATTGCCCTGACCCTATTGCGACGCCGCATTTTGTCCAGCATTTCAAACGCGTACTTACGGCGGATAACGACGCTATCCTCTGGCGGCAAAACCAGCCGTTCTCGTTGGCGCATTTTACTCCCCGTACTGACTGGCACCCCGCGACCGGCGCACCACAACCAGAACAACAGCAACTCTTACAGCAGCTACTGACCATGCCGTCGGGCGTGGCAGCGGTAACTGCTGCGCGTGGGCGCGGTAAGTCGGCGTTGGCAGGGCAACTCATTTCTCGTATTGCGGGCAGTGCGATTGTCACCGCGCCCGCAAAAGCGGCAACGGATGTACTGGCACAATTTGCGGGCGAGAAGTTTCGCTTTATTGCGCCGGATGCCTTGTTAGCCAGCGATGAGCAAGCCGACTGGCTGGTGGTCGACGAAGCCGCAGCCATACCTGCGCCGTTGTTGCATCAACTGGTATCGCGTTTTCCTCGAACGTTGTTAACCACTACGGTGCAGGGCTACGAAGGCACCGGACGTGGTTTTTTGCTGAAATTTTGCGCTCGCTTTCCGCATTTACACCGTTTTGAACTGCAACAACCGATCCGCTGGGCGCAGGGATGCCCGCTGGAGAAAATGGTCAGCGAGGCACTGGTTTTTGGCGATGAAAACTTCACCCATACACCACAAGGCAATATCGTCATTTCCGCATTTGAACAGACGTTATGGCGAATCGAGCCAGAAACGCCGTTAAAGGTTTATCAGTTATTGTCTGGTGCGCACTACCGGACTTCGCCACTGGATTTACGCCGCATGATGGATGCACCAGGGCAACATTTTTTACAGGCGGCTGGCGAAAACGAGATTGCCGGAGCGCTGTGGCTGGTGGATGAGGGTGGATTATCTCAAGAACTCAGTCAGGCGGTATGGGCGGGTTTTCGTCGCCCGCGGGGTAATCTGGTGGCCCAGTCGCTGGCGGCGCACGGCAGCAATCCACTGGCGGCGACATTGCGCGGACGGCGGGTCAGCCGGATAGCAGTTCATCCGGCGCGTCAGCTCGAAGGCACAGGGCAGCAACTTATTGCTGGTGCTTTGCAATATACGCATGACCTCGACTATCTTTCGGTGAGTTTTGGTTACACCGGGGAGTTATGGCGTTTCTGGCAACGCTGCGGTTTTGTGCTGGTGCGAATGGGTAATCATCGTGAAGCCAGCAGCGGTTGCTATACGGCGATGGCGCTGTTACCGACGAGTGATGCGGGTAAACAGCTGGCTGAACGTGAGCATTACCGTTTACGTCGCGATGCGCAAGCTCTCGCAAAGTGGAATGGCGAAACGCTTCCTGTTGATCCACTAAACGATGCCGTCCTTTCTGACGACGACTGGCTTGAACTGGCCGGTTTTGCTTTCGCTCATCGTCCGCTATTAACATCGTTAGGTTGCTTATTGCGTCTGCTACAAACCAGTGAACTGGCATTACCGGCGCTGCGTGGGCGTTTACAGAAAAACGTCAGCGACGCGCAGTTATGTACCACACTTAAACTTTCAGGCCGCAAGATGTTACTGGTCCGTCAGCGGGAAGAGGCCGCGCAGGCGCTGTTCGCACTTAATGATGTTCGCACTGAGCGTCTGCGCGATCGCATAACGCAATGGCAATTTTTTCACTGACTCCTTCAATTTTCTCCCATGGTCATTGTGAGTCAGCGGCGTAAAATTAATGACATCAGTTAAGGAGTTCGCCATGAAACATGACCATTTTGTTGTTCAAAGCCCGGATAAACCTGCGCAACAGTTGTTACTGCTTTTCCACGGTGTCGGGGATAACCCGGTGGCAATGGGGGAAATAGGCAGCTGGTTTGCGCCGCTATTTCCTGATGCGCTGGTGGTGAGTGTCGGAGGCGCGGAGCCGAGCGGTAATCCGGCGGGGCGTCAGTGGTTTTCGGTGCAGGGTATTACGGAAGATAATCGCCAGGCGCGTGTGGATGCGATCATGCCGACGTTTATTGAAACGGTACGCTACTGGCAGAAACAGAGTGGAGTAGGGGCTAACGCCACGGCGCTAATTGGTTTCTCACAAGGCGCGATTATGGCGCTGGAGAGCATTAAAGCCGAACCGGGCCTTGCTTCGCGCGTCATTGCCTTTAACGGACGCTATGCGAGCCTGCCGGAAACCGCGTCTACAGCCACGACAATTCACTTGATTCATGGTGGTGAAGATCCGGTTATCGATCTGGCGCATGCGGTTGCGGCGCAGGAAGCGTTAATCAGTGCCGGTGGTGACGTGACGCTGGATATCGTGGAGGATTTAGGCCATGCGATCGACAATCGCAGTATGCAATTTGCCCTGGATCACTTGCGTTATACCATTCCGAAACATTATTTCGACGAAGCGCTAAGCGGCGGTAAGCCTGGCGATGATGATGTGATTGAAATGATGTAAAAGACAGATTACCTGGCCTGATAAGACGCGTGAGCGTCGCATCAGGCATCGTTCACCATTGCCGGATGCGGCGTTAACGCCTTATCCGGCCTACGGTTGAGCTTATCCGGCCACTCAGCTTACTTCTTCGGTTGATCCTTTTTCGGCCAGTCGTCGTCATCGTCCCACTTATCGTTGAAATCACGATGCGGGGGAAGCTCCGGCTTGTTGGCGAGAAATTTCTTATGGTCGACGCGCTTGAGATCTTTAATCACGTTCAGCAGGACGCCTACCAAAAAGACAATCACCAGAATCCACCAATATTTAGCCAGCCAGTCCATGCTTATTTCCTCTTACAGAACCACTCATCACGCGACGAGCTGTTCCATGATACGTTGATACATACGGGCAAGTAGCTGCAGGTCGGCAGCGTTCACACATTCATTAATTTTATGAATAGTGGCATTGACCGGCCCGAGTTCCACCACCTGCGCCCCCATGCGAGCAATAAAGCGCCCGTCGGACGTTCCGCCTGTGGTCAGTAGCTGCGGTTTAATTTCATTATAGTGCTCAACCGCGTTAACGACCGCATCCACCAGTTTACCGCGCGCGGTCAAAAATGGCTGCCCGGAAAGCCACCAGTCCACCGTATAACGCAGTTGATGTTTTTCAAGCAGGGCAAGTACCTGCGCTTTGATCATCTCATCAGTCAGTTCGGTACTGAAGCGGAAGTTAAACTGCACAAACAGTTCACCCGGAATAACGTTGTTACTGCCTGTTCCCGCCTGAATATTGGCAATCTGCATACTGGTCGCCGGGAAGAATTCATTGCCCTGATCCCACTCAATAGCCACTAATTCATTAAGGAAAGGTGCTGCGCGATGTACCGGATTGTCAGCCAGATGTGGGTAGGCCACATGCCCCTGCACGCCATGAATGGTAAGGTTGCAGGTTAACGATCCGCGACGACCATTTTTCACCACATCACCAACCACTTCGATACTCGACGGTTCGCCGACCAGGCAGTAATCGAGACGCTCATTACGCGCCATTAACGCTTCGACGACTTTTACCGTACCGTTGTGGGCACTAGCTTCTTCATCAGAGGTGATCAGAAATGCCAGTCGCCCCGTATGGTTGGGATGTTGTGCGACAAAACGTTCTGCTGCTACCACCATTGCCGCCAGCGAGCCTTTCATATCTGCCGCACCGCGCCCGAATAACATGCCGTCACGAATGGTCGGTTCAAACGGCGGATTGATCCAACGGTCGGCGTCGCCAGGCGGCACCACGTCGGTATGCCCGGCAAAGGCCAACGTTTCACCTTGCCCACGCCATGCCCAAAAATTCTGCGTATCGGCAAAATCCATGCGTTCAACGGTAAAACCGATCGCCTGCAAACGTTCAATCAACAAAGCCTGGCATCCTGCGTCATCAGGACTCAGGGAAGGGCGGCGAATAAGCTGTTGTGTCAGCTCAATAACCGGGCACGACATAGACTACACCTCATGGAAAAATTGCTGATAACTGGAATCACTGAAACCCAGCAGCATAGGCTTACCGGGCGCGCAGAGCAATGGACGTTTGATAATTGCAGGCATTTCAGTCATTAATGCCGCCGCAGAGGCCGCATCGGTGATTTTATTGCGGGTGGTTTCGTCCAGTTTACGCCAGGTTGTACCACGGGTGTTGAGTAACGCTTCCCAGCCTAATTCGTTGATAAAACCGTTCAATAATTCGCTGTCCAGCCCATCGACGCGGTAATCATGAAAACGATAGTCGATGTTATTGGTTTCCAGCCAACGGCGAGCCTTTTTAATGGTGTCACAATTTTTGATGCCGTAAAGTGTAACCATAATGAATCCTTTTTCGATTTATGAGAATAAATACTCATTTAAGAGTGAAAACATTTTGCCTGCAAATGATTATCAGGAAATATAACATTATCGAAGTATTCAAATTAACAACTATTAAATAATATTAAACATTTTTAACGTAAACATTAAGAATATTCATCTTGTTATCTGTCTGTATTTTAACCAGAATTAAATCAGTATTAGATGCCGTATGAATATCTCGAAATGTTGCTGTGTATCACATACAAATCATCACCGCAGGACCATAGTATTTACATAAGGTTTGTCCCCCGGAGGTAGTCATCGCAGCAATCGAGTAAATTAGCTTCACCACGATATATTGTTTCCGTAGAATACCCATAATTATAAGAGAGGTTGTTATGATTGAACGTGAACTGGGGAACTGGAAAGACTTTATCGAAGTTATGCTTCGTAAGTAATTCCTGAGACAAAGTACAAACAGCAAGAACCCGCTGAGCAGGTTCTTAATCGGAAAGTTGAAAAAGGCGACACATTAGCATGTCGCCTTTTTTATTGCTTATTCCGGGCGCGGCTTCAGCGGGAAGCGGCGGCGCACCAGCACAAAGAACAGCGGCACGAAGTAAATAGCCAGAATAGTAGCTGAAATCATCCCGCCCATTACGCCAGTACCCACCGCATGCTGACCACCGGAACCGGCACCCGTGCTGGTTGCCATTGGCAATACGCCGAAGATAAATGCCAGCGAGGTCATTAGAATCGGGCGTAAACGCTGACGGCAGGCGTGGAGCGTCGCTTCAAACAGGTCGTGGCCTTTTTGGTTCATCTCGTTAGCAAACTCGACGATTAGGATGGCGTTTTTCGCCGATAAACCAATGACCGTTAACAGGCCCACCTGGAAGTAAACGTCGTTTTCCAGCCCGCGCATCCAGGTTGCCAGCAGCGCGCCGATTACCCCCAGCGGCACGACCAGCATTACCGAGAACGGTACCGACCAGCTTTCATACAACGCCGCCAGACACAGGAATACCACCAGCAAGGAAATAGCGTACAGCGCCGGAGCCTGCGCGCCGGAAAGCCGCTCCTGATACGACATCGCCGTCCACTCCAGACCAAAGCCGTTTGGCAACTGCTTCACTAACGATTCCATAATATCCATCGCCGTACCGGTACTGACCCCCGGTGCGGCTTCCCCAACAATCTCAACCGCAGAATAACCGTTATAGCGTTCCAGACGCGGCGAGCCTGTCTCCCAGCGTGAGGTCGCGAAAGCAGAGAAGGGCACCATGCCGCCATCTTTATTTCGGACATACCAGAGATTGATGTCATCTGGCAGCATGCGATACGGCGCAGCTGCCTGCACATAGACTTTCTTCACGCGACCGCGATCCATAAAGTCATTCACATAGCTCGAACCCCAGGCGGTTTGCAGTGTGTCGTTAATATCGTCGATAGCAACGCCCAGCGCCTGAGCTTTACGCTGGTCGATATCAATCTGCAACTGCGGACTGTCATCGAGGCCGTTATGGCGCACACGGGTTAGCTCCGGGTTTTCCGCCGCCAGCGCCAGCAACTGGTTACGTGCTGCCATCAGCGCATCGTGACCTGCTCCAGCGTGGTCCTGCAACTCCATATCAAAACCCGCAGAACTACCAAGACCGCTAATTGCTGGCGGGCTGCTGGCGATAACGCGAGCTTCTTTAATCTTGTTAAACGCCTTCGTTGCACGCTCGATAATGGCAAACGAGGTGCCGGTCTTACTGTCGCGTTCGCTCCAGTCTTTCAGGCGGATAAACATTCGCGCCACGTTTTGCCCGTTACCCCCAGGGCCAGAACCAACAGTGGCAAACACCGACATGATGTTGTCTTTTTCATGGGTGAAGTAATATTTCTCGATTTGCTCAACGACTTTCAGGGTCTGTTGTTGGGTTGAACCGCTGGGCAATTGTACCGAGGTAGTAAACATGCCACGGTCTTCCAGCGGTAAGAACGACGTCGGCAAACGCAGGAACAGGAACACCATGCCGCCAAGCAGCAGGACATAAATCACAATCCAGCGCAGGCTACGGTGGAGAATTTTCGCCACCCCTTTTTCGTAGCGTTCGGCGTTGCGGTTAAACATCTGGTTAAACCAGGCAAAAAAGCCTTTTTGCCCGTGATGCTCACCTTTTTTCAGTGGCTTAAGTAGCGTGGCACACAGAGCCGGAGTGAGGATCATCGCTACCAGTACTGACAGCACCATCGCCGCAACAATGGTAATAGAGAACTGGCGATAGATGGCACCGGTGGTGCCGCCGAAGAAGGCCATTGGTACAAATACCGCCGAAAGCACCATCGCAATCCCGACCAGTGCCCCCTGGATCTGCCCCATCGATTTACGCGTGGCTTCGCGAGGAGTGAGTCCTTCCTCACTCATAATACGTTCGACGTTTTCCACCACCACGATGGCGTCATCCACCAGCAGACCGATCGCCAGCACCATCGCGAACATGGTTAAGGTGTTGACGCTGTAACCGAAGGCGTAAAGTACGGAGAAGGTTCCCATCAACACCACCGGCACGGCGATAGTGGGTATCAGCGTGGCGCGGAAGTTTTGCAGGAACAGATACATAACGAGGAAAACCAGGGCGATAGCTTCCAGCAGCGTTTTCACCACGTCTTCAATGGAGGCTTTAACAAACGAGGTGGTTTCATACGCCACCTTGTATTCCAGTCCGTGCGGGAAGTACTGCGCCAGCTCGTCGAGACGATTGAGCACCAGCTCCGCTGTCGCCATTTCGTTTGCGCCGGAGGCCAGTTTTACCCCCAGCCCGGAGGCTGGCTTACCATTGAAGCGGCTAAGATAATCGTATTTCTCCGCCCCCATTTCGACGGTGGCGACATCGCCCAGTCTTACCTCTGAGCCGTCCTGATTCACCCGCAAGGTGATATCGCGGAAATGTTCTGGTGTTTGCAGCAGTGACTGGGCGTTAATGGTGGCGTTGAGCGCCTGCTTATCGACGGAAGGTGTACCCCCAAGTTGCCCAACCGCAATCTGCGCGTTCTGTGACTCAATGGCATCAGTGACATCTTTAGCCGTCATCTGGAAACTGTTGAGTTTCGCCGGGTCCAGCCAGATACGCATGGAATATTGCGAACCATAGGCATCGATATCCCCGACGCCATTCACGCGGCTTAACGGGTCCTGAATATTACTGGCAACATAATCGGCAATATCCTGTTTATCCATCGAACCATCGGTAGAGACGAAAGCAATGGTCAGAATATTGGTATCGCCGGTTTTACGCACCGTCACGCCCTGATTTTGCACCGCCTGCGGTAACTTTCGCATGGCTGATTGCAGCTGGTTTTGTACTTGCTGCACGGCTTCGTCCGGATCGGTGCCTGCTTTAAAACTTAAAGTGACAGATGCCTGACCGGTGCCACTGCTCTGAGATGACATATACATGAGATTATCGAGGCCGGTCATATTTTGCTCGATAACTTGGGTCACGGTGTTTTCCAGCGTCTGGGCCGATGCGCCGGGATAGTTAGCGGTCACTCGCACATTCGGTGGCGCGAGATCGGGGTATTGTTCAACGGGCAATGAAAAAATCGCCAGGGTACCTGTCAGACACAACAGGATTGCCAGCACCCAGGCAAAAATGGGGCGATCAATAAAGAAATTCGCCATTAAAAGAGGACCTCGTGTTTCTGCGTATCGTTGTAGGCTTGACTTGCTTCACTGTAGCGGCAAGGTACGAGCCAATCGTGGAGAAAAAAAGGAGTTAATGTAAATTATCATGCCCTTTTATACTGAACCTTAAGTGCAAGTATTCTTTGGTCAGTAGGAGGCATTACATCAACTGACTTTCCTCACCCTCCGCAGAGCGAAAGCTAATACTCACTAACGTGCCGCCGCCGGAAGGTTGTGAAAAAGTCAGCGTCCCACCTAGCCGTTCCGCGCGTTCGCGCATGATATTCAGACCATAATGACCTTCGGGTTCTTTCGGTTCACCGATACCAATCCCGTTATCACGGATATAAACCGTGTGATTGCCGTCCGGCGCGGTGACGCAACTGACGGCGATTTCACTGGCGTTGGCGTGCTTCATCGCATTCAGCACCGCTTCGCGAATAATTTGCAACAAATGCACCTGCATTTGCGCATCCAGTGCCAGGGTTGGCAGACGGCAGTCGAGGGTCAGTTTGGCGCTGGTTTGATTTTGTAACGTATCCAGCATTTCCCTCAACGCGGAGGGGAGATCCGCCTGCTGCAGCGTCAGGCGGAAAGTAGTCAACAGCTCGCGTAACTGCCGATAAGCATCATTCAACGCCTGGGAAAAATCGGCCATGATACTTTGTGCGGTGGCGTTATCTTCCGGTATCGAACGCTTCAGTAACGTCAACTGGATACGTAAGTAAGAAAGTACCTGAGCCAGCGAGTCGTGCAATTCGCGGGCGATGGTTGCACGTTCTTCCATCAACAATAACTGCTGAAAATGCTTCTGCGCCTGATTAAAGTACAAACCGCGTCCCAGCATCGACGAAACGCTGTTAAGCAGCGGTTCTGATGATGAAACGTGACTATTTTGCCAGTGCAGTTCGCCGTAAACCGTCTCTTGCATTGTCACCGGTAAAATCTGCATCGGCAATTCCGGGTTTGGTTGCCCTTCGCTAATCCGCCAGTTTTCACCGACATTTAACTCCAGATATTCAGCCGCTTCATTGTCGCGAACAATCTGCAAAATATGGCGGAAACAATGCACATCAATCTGGCTAGTGTTCAGCGCTTGCGAACACTGATACAACACCTCTAGACGACGCTTGGCCTCGTGGAGATCGCGGGTCTTTTCTTCTACTGACGCTTCCAGCGAACGGTACAATTTATGCAGCTCGCTCGACATCTGGTTAAAGGTTTTTGCAAGTAGACCAAGCTCATTCGGCAGACTGGTATCCAGCGGCGGCGAGTCGAACTGCCCGTGTTCAATACGTTGACTGGCGGTAACCAGCTGATTCAGCGGGGCAACCACCTGATGGCGTATGCGGTGCAAAGTAAAAAAGACCAGCGTGAAAATACCGATACCGCCAGCCAGGGAAATCGCCACCACCAGCAGCATTTTGCGTTCAGCGTAGTGCTGTAAAGCCAGCACGAACAGGTCTATCTGATTAACATAATTATTAATATTGGCCTGATACCACGGCAAATCGCCCTTGCTGAGCCGATTATTCATCTCCAGCCAGTTGGCATTCAGATGCGCATAGCGAGTTTTTACTGCTTCTGGCACATACCAGACGTTGAGGTTGGTTAATACCGGTGAATGCAGTGCCTGCTGAAATAACTGGCGATGTGCATTGAGTTGTGGACTGCCACTTTGCAAGTCGTAGCCCAGGCGGTAACTCTGCATACGCAGCGATCCGGCAATATTGATAGCCTCAGCGTCGCGCAAACTGCTCGCCAGAGTTAGCAGAGCGATACCCGTGGAAAGAATCGACAGCAGCACAATGTAAAAAAAGGCCCGGGCCAGACTGGCCGAGACGGGTCGTTTAACAATCACACGCGTCTTCTCCACAAAAAATCATTAATGTTCCAGTTCGCTGAAACGCAATTTAGTCAGTGATGGGATTATTTGATCTGCCACAGTTTATAGCGAAATAGTTACTTATTCTGGGCACATGAACATTGCCGATTCCCCTGTAAGTCGGGTAATAACAACACTCATATAAAGAATAAGGTTTTTACAACCAAAAAAGAAGGTCGTTATGAATCGTTTTATTATGGCCAACAGTCAGCAATGTCTGGGTTGTCATGCTTGTGAAATCGCTTGTGTCATGGCTCACAATGATGAGCAACATGTCCTGAGCCAACATCATTTTCATCCCCGAATTACGGTTATCAAACATCAGCAGCAACGTAGTGCAGTGACCTGTCACCATTGTGAAGATGCGCCCTGCGCCCGTAGCTGCCCTAATGGCGCAATCAGCCACGTTGATGACAGCATTCAGGTCAATCAGCAAAAGTGTATTGGCTGTAAATCCTGCGTGGTGGCCTGTCCGTTTGGTACGATGCAAATCGTCCTGACACCCGTCGCAGCGGGCAAAGTTAAAGCCACGGCGCATAAATGCGACCTTTGTGCAGGGCGCGAAAACGGTCCTGCCTGTGTCGAGAATTGCCCGGCAGACGCGCTGCAGCTGGTCACTGACGCCGCACTCTCAGGCATGGCGAAATCCCGCCGCTTGCGTACCGCACGTCAGGAACATCAACCGTGGCATGCCAGTACCGCGGCGCAAGAAATGCCGGTAATGAGTAAAGTCGAACAAATGCAGGCAACGCCCGCGCGTGGCGAGCCGGATAAACTGGCGATTGAAGCGCGCAAAACCGGTTTTGATGAAATTTATCTGCCATTCCGTGCCGATCAGGCACAACGGGAAGCCTCGCGCTGCCTTAAGTGCGGCGAGCACAGCGTTTGTGAATGGACCTGCCCGCTGCATAACCATATACCGCAGTGGATTGAACTGGTGAAAGCCGGAAACATCGACGCCGCCGTCGAGCTTTCTCACCTGACCAACACCCTGCCGGAAATTACCGGACGCGTTTGTCCGCAAGACCGTTTGTGTGAAGGTGCCTGTACTATTCGCGATGAGCACGGTGCGGTAACTATCGGCAACATTGAACGCTACATTTCAGATCAGGCGTTGGCGAAAGGTTGGCGCCCTGACTTAAGCCATGTCACCAAAGTGGACAAGCGGGTGGCGATTATCGGTGCAGGTCCGGCAGGGCTGGCCTGTGCGGATGTTCTGACCCGCAATGGCGTGGCGGTGACGGTGTACGATCGCCATCCAGAAATCGGTGGCTTGCTCACTTTCGGCATTCCTTCTTTCAAACTGGATAAATCCCTGCTGGCACGCCGTCGGGAAATCTTCAGCGCGATGGGGATTCACTTCGAACTCAATTGTGAAGTGGGTAAAGATGTCTCTTTGGATTCGCTTTTGGAACAATACGACGCGATCTTCGTTGGCGTAGGCACTTACCGTTCCATGAAAGCGGGTTTACCCAATGAAGATGCGCCGGGCGTTTATGACGCGCTGCCGTTCCTCATCGCCAACACTAAACAGGTGATGGGGCTCGAAGAGCTACCGGAAGAGCCGTTTATCAATACCGCCGGACTTAACGTCGTGGTACTGGGCGGCGGCGACACCGCGATGGACTGTGTGCGTACTGCGCTGCGCCACGGCGCGAGTAACGTCACCTGCGCTTATCGTCGTGATGAAGCTAACATGCCAGGCTCGAAGAAAGAGGTGAAGAACGCCCGCGAAGAGGGGGCCAACTTCGAATTTAACGTCCAGCCGGTGGCGCTTGAGCTGAATGAACAAGGTCACGTTTGCGGGATTCGTTTCCTGCGTACGCGTCTTGGCGAGCCGGATGCCCAGGGGCGTCGGCGTCCAGTACCGGTGGAAGGCAGTGAATTTGTCATGCCAGCCGACGCGGTGATTATGGCGTTTGGCTTCAATCCGCACGGGATGCCGTGGCTGGAGTCGCACGGTGTAACGGTAGACAAATGGGGCCGCATCATCGCGGATGTGGAAAGCCAGTACCGTTACCAGACCACCAATCCGAAAATCTTCGCTGGTGGTGACGCCGTGCGTGGTGCGGATCTGGTGGTTACCGCAATGGCAGAAGGACGTCATGCGGCACAGGGGATTATTGACTGGCTGGGGGTAAAATCAGTCAAATCTCACTGATAGCCTGCGCAGACAAACCCGACTTCACAGCGTAAGATAATTGTTCATTTCGCGCTGTGGAGTCGGTATGACGCAACAAATCACCCTCATTAAAGACAAAATTCTCTCCGATAACTATTTCACCCTGCACAACATTACTTACGATCTCACGCGCAAAGATGGCGAAGTTATCCGCCATAAACGTGAAGTGTACGATCGCGGCAATGGTGCGACGATCCTCCTGTACAACGCGAAGAAAAAGACCGTGGTTCTGATTCGTCAGTTCCGTGTCGCTACCTGGGTTAATGGCAATGAAAGCGGGCAGCTGATTGAAACCTGCGCCGGGCTGCTGGATAACGACGAACCGGAAGTGTGCATTCGTAAAGAAGCGATTGAAGAGACGGGCTATGAAGTGGGTGAAGTGCGCAAATTATTTGAACTGTATATGTCGCCAGGCGGTGTGACTGAGCTAATCCACTTTTTTATCGCCGAATACAGTGACAATCAGCGCGCTAACGCCGGTGGCGGTGTCGAAGATGAAGATATTGAAGTGCTCGAGCTGCCGTTCAGCCAGGCGCTGGAGATGATCAAAACCGGCGAGATACGTGACGGTAAGACGGTGTTATTGCTTAACTATTTGCAAACGTCACATTTAATGGACTGAAAAATAACAATAATATTTCGTTGTTTATTATTGGCTCAATCCGACAAATCCGATTGAGCCACGCTACCTGCGCAACGAAGATACGACTTGTGCTGTTTGTTTGAACTTCTGGGGTCGTACCGTCCATGCGCTATCGCATTTTCCTTCTCTTTTTTTTCGCTTTGTTGCCGACGTCTTTGGTGTGGGCGGCACCAGCGCAACGGGCGTTTTCCGACTGGCAGGTCACCTGTAATAACCAAAACTTCTGCGTGGCGCGCAATACGGGCGATCATAATGGACTGGTGATGACCCTGAGCCGCAGCGCCGGGGCGCATACCGATGCCGTTTTACGTATTGAGCGCGGCGGGTTGAAATCGCCGGATGCGTCTGAAGGGGAGATAGCGCCACGGCTGCTGTTAGATGGTGAGCCGTTGGCGTTAAGTGGTGACAAGTGGCGGATTTCACCATGGTTATTAGTAACCGATGATACGGCAACCATCACCGCGTTTTTGCAGATGATTCAGGAAGGGAAGGCGATCACCTTACGCGACGGCAATCAGACCATTTCTCTGAGTGGCTTAAAAGCGGCGTTGTTGTTTATTGATGCTCAGCAAAAGCGCGTTGGCAGTGAAACCGCGTGGATAAAGAAAGGGGACGAACCGCCGCTCAGCGTACCGCCCGCGCCTGCGCTGAAAGAGGTCGCGGTGGTTAACCCAACGCCGACGCCACTCTCACTCGAAGAACGCAACGATTTGCTGGATTATGGAAACTGGCGGATGAATGGTCTGCGCTGCTCGCTTGATCCGTTACGTCGTGAGGTGAATGTCACTGCGCTGACTGATGATAAAGC
>OGWT01000117.1_pt1 | contig 55770 bp, 45 predicted proteins | sample 1576101 | NCBI WGS metagenome assembly OGWT01 (sample SAMEA3541481, study PRJEB24748) | human gut metagenome | biome: human gut; feature: human-associated habitat; material: faeces | place: China | collected 2012 | reverse complement strand
CTCTATCTGCTCAGGGGTAACAGCTTCGTATCCGCCGCCCTTTGCATCTCCGCCTGAATCAACCATATAGATATTCATTGCGGGCTTTCCATCAGCACCTTCAATTGGTACGGTATAGGTTCCGCTGCCATATACGTCTGCTCCCTTTACGCACTGGTTGTACTCTTCATAAAACTTAATCTGTCTGTCGTTTGAAATACCTGTCTGCCGGTCATGGTTTCCGAATGTAACCGCAAAGGGTATATTTCTCTTTACTACCGGCTCAATAATTTTTCCAATTGTCTTTTTAATAATTTCTTCCTTGTTTTTACCGAGGAATGTAACACTGTAACCTTTAATCTGATCGCCTGTGAAAACTACCAGATCCGGTTTTTCAGCATCCAAGGCGGCGTTTATAAGTTTCAGGGTATCCTTTGCAACTGCCGCACTTTCCTGGGTATCGGTTATATGCATAACCTTAAATTTACCGTTTTTAAACTTCAGCGTTTCTCCTTCGCTGCGCATATTGCGTTCTCCTTTTAGTATAGAATTTTAAACTCCGCTATTATATATGATAACGTTTCCGTGTCAAAAAACAACACCATTTTACTTAAATCGTCTAATTTTTATGTTATTACTATAATTCTTTAACAATCTTACACCATTTTGCCAAATGCTATGGCATTTAACAATATTTTATGTTATGATTTTACCGTTACAAATTTGAGAAATTAAAGAGGTCTTGTCATTTTATGGATAACAGCAAAAAGCTTCGTTTTAAAAACGGAAAACTTAAAATCATGCAGATTACCGATACTCAGGATACACAAAAAACCGCTACTGATACGGTAAGATTAATAGAGGCGGCTTTAGATACTGAAAAGCCCGATCTTGTGGTTTTCACAGGCGACCAGATTAAAGGCTATGGTTTCAACCTTGCCGGCGGCGACGGAAATGAAAAAGCCAGAATAACAATTGATAAAATTATTACTCCCCTTGAAAAAAGAGGGATTCCCTTTGCAGCTACATTCGGAAACCACGACCGCTTTGCAGGGTGCGGCAAAGAGAAGCAAATGGAATACTACAAGAGCTATTCCACATGTGTAAACGGTTCCTCAGATGATTCAATGCCGGGAGGTCTTGCAACTTTTAATCTCCCGATTTATTCAGAAAATTCTGATAAAGTAGTTTTTAATCTCTATATAATCGATTCTCTCGAAAAGAATCCTGACGGCGGATATGCCGCTGTATCCCCTGAACAGATTAAATGGTACGAAGAAACAAGTCAGCAGCTTAAAAACGAAAACGGCGGTAAGCCTGTTCCCTCCCTTGTATTCCAGCACATCCCGGTACCGGAAATGTACCGTTTGCTTAGGAAAGTTTCTAAAGACACAAAGGGTGCAATACAGGGAAACAGAGCTAATCCCGATTTTTACATACTCGATGAAAAATGGCAGAAACCCGGTTCGTTTATGAAAGAGAATATTGCATCTCCCTTTAAGAGCAGCGGTCAGTTCGACTCTTGGGTTAAACAGGGCGATGTTATAGGCGCATATTTCGGCCACGACCACATTAACTGCTTTAATGGTACAGTTGATGGAATAGATTTGGGCTACACACCCGGTGCCGGCTTTAACGTTTATGGTCCCGGTCTTGACAGAGGCGTACGAGTTTTTGAAATTGATGAAAATTCTCCCGAAAAATACGAAACAAGAGTTATAACCTACCGTTCTCTTTTAGGAAAGAGAGTTACAAATCCCTTTAAGTATTTTATCTATACCCATGCACCAAGCTCCTTTGACGCTGCAAAGCCCATGATTGTAAAAGGCGTTGTGGCAGCAGCTGTAATCGTAGCAGGCGCAGTGATTATTAAATACGCATTTTAACCTTTCATTTACGGGGGCTTCAATTATGGCAAAACTTAGAAAGATGTTAGGCGATATAAAAAGCGTAGAATGCATAAATTTAATGAACCTCATTGAAACTCAAAGTCATGAAACTCTTTCAAAATGGGCAATAAACTATGCAGAGGAAAATTATCTGAGTATTTTTCTTGAAGAGGTGCCACAAGATGATTCTTTAAAAAGCGCAATAGCAGCTTGCAGAGAATATCTCGGAGGAGAAAGAGCTCTTAAAGATATTAAGCCTTATCTTAAAGCTGCCGCTGAAACAGCCAGAAATATTGCTGATAATCCCATAGCACAGGCTGCGGCAAGAGCCGTTTCCACCGCCTGCGCTGTGGTACAAACTCCCACAAATTCACTGGGATTCCTTTTTTACGGTGCGGCGGCATATGCGTACCATAAGCTTGGACTTTCTAAAACTGCCGAAAATTACGACAAAGCGGCCAAAGAAGAACTTCAAAAAGCTTTTGATGAGCTTAAAAAAGTTTCGGTTCAGGACGAACCGAATCCCGCAAAAATAAACTGGAACTGCTAAAACAACAACAGCACAGCGGAATGATTGTATTTCCCGCTGTGCTGTTTTATTTTTATTCGCCCTTGAACAAAACGAGATTTTTATTATTATCACATATTCCGAGATAAATCTCAGTCATCTTTTTATATCCCTGCTCCTTTATTCTCTTTTGAAGCCATATTTCGTCAAGTCCCATTTTTTCGAGATTTTCACCTAAAATTCTTCCGTCCATAATGACCTCTGCAAAAAGCGCAGCCGGTAAAACAGTAAGGTTCATATCCGCCGGCTCTATGGGGCGTTTCTCACTTACCGGCAATATAGTAAGCCGTCCGTTATATTCAAAAATGGCCGTTTGTATTTCGGTTAAATCAAAGTATCCTTCCTGACGGCACATAACCATAAATTCACTTAAATCAAGTTTTGCCTTTTTCATATTTTTACGGTAAATTTTCCCGCCGTTCATTATCACCGTAGGAGTACCGTTGATATATTTTCTGGTTCTCGGAAATTTTCTCGTAATAACACTTAAAGATACTGAGATACTTCCGTACACTATCATCGCCGTAAGAGGTTTCAAGGGAGATTCCAATTCCGTTGCAAGCTCCGCTGCAATTGAACCTATGGTAATACCGTTAATATAATCAAAAAAGTCAAGCTGCGCCATTTGCTTGTGTCCCATTATCTTTGCAATAAGAAACAGCGTTCCAGCCGAGAGAAATGCTGTAAGTATCACTTTTAATATATCCATAACTTTCTCCTCCCCTTTTGTTTTTTCCAAAAGAGAGGGAAATAGACATTGTTTTTTAACTGTAAAAAATATCCACTGATATTTTTGCTATTATTTGTGATACCTCTTTAACAGATTATTGTAGCAAGGTCGTAAAAATCAGCAATACTGTACTGCTTTAAATTTTTATTTTCTTCTTTTTAAGTAGTGCCATAACTCACCATTTCAGGGTGCAAATCACTCTCTTACTTAAAAATCCGACGAAATTTAAGTCCCTTCGGCTTTTGGTCACAGATATAAAAAAAGATGCCGGTAAAATTGCAAGCGTATTACTTCTAACAAACAAAAAGAGTCCAAACGCAAAATGCGTCCAGACTCAGTCTGGCCCGCCCGGAGGGATGTTTACGCTGTGCTTCGCACTGCGTAAAGCGTTCTTGCAGCACAGCTGCTGCGAATTTCGCAGCTGAAAACAGTCCACCGGACTGTTTTCTTTACGCTGCTCACCCTCTCAGGGTTCGAATCCCTCTCTTACGTAAAAATCCGACGAGACTCTAAGTCCCATCGGATTTTCTGGCCCGCCCGGAGGGATTTGAACCCCCGATCTTCAGAATCGGAATCTGCTGCGTTATCCAGCTGCGCCACGAGCGGTTATATTTTCTTTTCAGCGTATTTTTAATAATATCATATTATACTTTCTTTTTCAATAAAAACAGGGAGAGTTTTGTAGTCTTAAACTCTCCCCTTTTCGACTTTATCCGCAAACTATTTTGAGAATATCTTCCGCCCTATCCGCAAGGAAATCAGCTCCGCAGGAAATAAGCAGTTCCCTGTTTCTGAATCCCCAGGTTACTCCTATACTCTTTATACCTGCATTTTTCGCCGTTTCTATATCAACATCGGAATCCCCGGCATAAATTGCCTCCTCCTTTTTTACGCCCAGCTCTTCAATGGCAGCAAGTACGCTGTCAGGAGCAGGTTTCTTTCTCACTCCAGATCTTTCCCCTACGGCTACCTGAGTGTATTCTCCAAAAATCTCTTTGCAAAGACTCTTTACTGCTCCGTCAAATTTATTTGAAACAACTCCGACCTTTACTTGTCTTTCTTTCAGAGCTTTTAAAAGCTCCTCTATTCCCTCGTAAGGCGCTGTTTTGTTTCTCATATTCTTTGCGTAGCATTCTTTAAACTGAGCCTCTATTTTATCATAAAGTTCTACACTTTCACCCGGCAATGAACGCTCCACAAGCTTTCGCACTCCGTTGCCTACAAAGCGTCTTGTTTCATCCTTAGTCTGCTCTTTATATCCGTTTTTTACAAGCACCTTATTCATACTCTCGTTTAAATCGTCCAGTGTATTGAGAAGCGTGCCGTCCAAATCAAATAATATGGCTTTATACATCTTTATCCCCCTTTTCTCGACTTCTATTATATCCCATTTGTCAATATATCGATAAAATTTTTGTGGAAATAGACAGCATGGAGTGATATAATATCATTTGCTGAAAATATATTCAAACGGAGTTTTTTTAATGGATAACACACAAATTCAAAACAGCTTCAAAAAGGGGCTCAAAGACGGTTTACCTATCGGATTAGGTTATTTTTCCGTTTCCTTTACCTTCGGCATGATGGCTGTATCGGCAGGCATTCCCGTGTGGGCAGCCGTGCTTATTTCAATGACAAACCTCACCTCGGCGGGACAGTTTGCAGGACTTTCAATTATCGCCGGAGCCGGTTCCCTTGTAGAAATGGCAATGACACAGCTTGTCATTAATGCAAGGTATTCACTTATGTCACTTACACTTTCACAAAAAATGGAAAAACGCTTTTCCATTCCCAAACGATTAATTGCCGCATTCAGCAATACAGATGAAATCTTTGCCGTTGCGGTAAATCAGGGAAAAGAGATAGGCGCAAAATATTATTCCGGTCTTTCCATTATCCCCTATGCCGGCTGGACTTTGGGAACACTTTTCGGAGCCGTTGCAGGCGGTTTCATCCCTCCGGTGGTAAACGACGCTTTAGGTCTTGCCATATATGCAATGTTCATTGCCATAATCATTCCTCCCGCAAAGAAAAGCGCACCTATCCGGCTTGTAATTTTTGCCGCTGTGATTTTAAGCTGTCTTTTCTATTTTGTACCTTTCCTTAAAAATGTTTCAAGCGGATTTTCAATTATCATATGCGCTGTTGCTGCAAGCATCATAGCCGCAATTGTAAATCCCGTAAACGACGATGAACCCGAAACAGAACAGGAGGCGAATGAATAATGACAACCTCCTCACTTCTTATTTACATAGCAGTTATGGCAGGGGTCACATATCTTATAAGAGCGATTCCCCTTGCGGTATTCAGAAAGAAAATCAAGAGTAGATTTATTAAATCATTTCTCTTTTATATTCCTTATGCGGTACTTGCAGCTATGACATTCCCGGCAATATTCTTCGGAGCCGGAGAAGGCACATCGGCAATAATAAGCGCAAGCTTCGGCGTTGTTATTGCATTAGTATTGGCAATGTTTGAAAAGAGCCTGCTTACCGTCGCACTTTGCTCATGTGCAGGAGTGCTTGTATTAAGGCTTATTCTTGATAATTTTATATTCTGATTCTATTTAAACATAAACCCGGTTTCTGCTCAAATGCAAAAACCGGGTCTTATTTGTTATTATGTGTTTTTAATTAAAACGCAAATGTCTTTACGAGGAAATATGCGATAACCACTATACCGAGAACTATGCGGTAATATCCGAATACCTTGAAGTCGTGTTTCTTTACAAAGTTTACAAGGAACTTAATTGCAAAGAGTGAAACAACAAAAGCAACTACCATTCCAAGAATAAGGGTTATCCATTCGTTTGAAGTAAAGAGAGCAAGCCCTGCTTCACTCTGCTCCACAGCATATTTGCCTATCTTAAGAGCACTTGCACCGAGCATTACGGGAACTGCAAGGAAGAAAGAGAACTCAGCGGCAACAGCTCTTGAGCATCCAAGGAATACAGCACCGAGGATTGTTGAACCGGAACGTGATGTACCGGGGATAAGAGCAAGCACCTGGAACACACCGATAAGAAGAGCTGTTTTATAGCTTATAGCGTCAAAATTTTTGATTTTGGGAGTTTTGGGATTATTCTCAAGAAGTATGAAGAGAATACCGTAAAGGATAAGTGTAATTGCAACAGTGATGTAATTATAAAGCTTTTCCTCAAGGAAATCATCAAAGAGAACACCGATTATTCCGGCAGGGACAACGGCTACAACAACTTTAAGCCAAAGTGAAATTGTTTCAGGCTTAAAGATTGCCCACTGCTTGGCAAAAAATCCTGCATTGGGATTTTCTTTGATATAATTTCTTCTGTGAGTTATGGAAAAAGGATTGAGTTTACTGAAATAGAGAACAACAACTGCGAGAATAGAGCCAAACTGAATAACAACGAGGAACATCTCCCAGAAGCTTTCGGAAACATTGAGCTTTAAAAACTCATTTGCCAAAATCATATGTCCCGTACTGCTTATGGGAAGCCATTCGGTTATACCCTGAATTATGCCGATAATTATGGTTTTAATTATCTCGATTATTTCCATTTACTATGCCTCCTGATTTTTATAGCTAAACAGATTTTATCACATAGCGGATAGATAAACAATAATTTTAAGGAGATTTTAATGTTACAAATTGGGAACAATAAGACTAAAATAATTTTAATACTTAAATTTTACTTGCCAATACGGTAATCATATATTATAATATATGGGAATTGTGCTGTGTTTTATTCGGCACAAACCGTTGGAATCGTGTCCAGTTGGTCATGCGGTGTGTGGGTTCTGTGCGGCAACACGCCGTGAACCATGTCAGGCGGGGAACCGAGCAGCATTAAGCGGTTAGCGTTGTGCGCCACAGTTTCGCCTGCACACCGTGTGACCAAAGGGACAGGGTTCTTTTTTTCTGTCTTGATTTTTACTAATGGAGGGTTTAATTTTGTATCAGGTACTGTACAGAAAATGGCGTCCTAAAGTCTTTTCCGACGTTGTGGGTCAGCCTCATATCACCTCCACCCTTACAAATGAACTTAAAGCGGGCAGACTTGCCCATGCGTATCTTTTTACAGGTTCCAGAGGAACAGGTAAAACTACATGTGCAAAAATTCTTGCAAAAGCAGTAAACTGTCTTAATCCCATAGACGGAAATCCCTGCAACGAATGTGAAATCTGCAAAGGGATTGATTCCGGCTCCATTCTCGACGTTGTGGAAATAGACGCTGCCAGCAATAACGGCGTTGACAACATCAGAGATTTGAGAGAAGAGACAAACTTTACTCCTTCAAAGGCAAAATACAGAGTATATATAATAGATGAAGTTCACATGCTTTCAATCGGAGCTTTCAACGCTCTGCTGAAAACTCTGGAAGAGCCTCCCGAATATGTAATGTTCATCCTTGCAACTACGGAAGTTCATAAGCTTCCTGCCACTATTCTTTCAAGATGCCAGCGGTTCGATTTTCGCCGCATAGCTCCTGAAGATATAACAGGCAGACTTAAATATATAGCAGAAGAGGAAAACATAAGCCTCACTGACGATGGAGCAATGCTCATTGCAAGAATTGCCGACGGCGGTATGCGTGATGCACTTTCCTTGCTGGATCAGTGCGCCGGGGAAAACAAAGAGGTCAACGCTGAAACAGTACGTAAATCAGCAGGACTCGCAGGCAGAGATTATCTCTTCGCTGTTTCCGACGCTGTAATAAACCATGACTGCAAAAAGGTTCTTGAAATAATCGACTCTCTCCACAACAGTTCCTGCGATATGGAACGGCTGTGCACAGAGCTTACAGAACATTTCAGAAACTTTATGATATGCAAAACAATGCCGTCGCCTTCAGAGCTTATAATCTGTACAGACGATGAGCTAAACCGCATAAAAAATGAAGCTTCACGCTTTACCCTTGAACAGATACTTTTCGCTCTCGATCTTTTGCAGAAAGCCCTTAAGAGTTTGAGAAACGGCGCAGACAGACGCATAAAAATGGAGATGACTCTCATAAAGCTCTGCTCACCGAAACTCAGCGAAAGTACAGAAGCGATTCTCGAAAGAATATCAGTACTCGAAAATATGATTAAAAACGGCGCCGTTTTATCAGCTGCCGCTCCTTCCGCTCCCGTAGCTCAGCCTGTGACGGAAACAAAAGCAGAACCGGTTATAAAATCACCTGTTCAAACTCCTGAAACTTCCGAACCTCAGGATGAATTGCCGCCTTGGGATGTGGAACCGGCTCCGGCAAACAATGCAACGGTACAGGAGCCCGTTGAAAGAGAGCCTGTTCAGGTTCAGACTCAGCCTGCTGCTTCTGCTCCTGTTCCAGAAGCACCTGCACCAAAAACAGAAACTAATGTATCAATTCCCGCTTCAAATGGTGATTCAAACTTTAATATGTGGCCGGAAGTTCTTGCAGAGCTCAGCAAAACTGACAAACCTCTTGTGGGAATTTTAAACGGCTCATCTGCATTTATAAGAGACGGTAACCGTTTGCTTATAAAATCACCTAATCCTGTACTTTCAGCTTTCCTTAAAAAGGACAATCATGTGGCTATGATTAATCAGGCTGTAATTCAGGTTACTGGACAAAAATACAGACTCGGCGTTTACCGTGCTCCAGATACAGGAGCCGCAGCGCCTAAAAAAGATCCCCTTGCGGATCTCATAAAAAAAATAGATGAAACCGATGTTCCATTTTCGGTTAAGTGAATTAAACGGAGGAAACAATAATGAAAGCAAGAATACCCGGACAGAGCAATATGTCACAGGCAAACATGATGAAAAAGATCCAGGAAATGCAGAACGAAATGACAAGAGTTCAGCAGGAAGTTGAAGAGGCTGAATACTCTGCTACTGTGGGCGGCGAAACTGTTTCCGTTACAGTAAACGGCAAACATGAAGTTCAGAAAATCGATATCAAGCCCGACGTTGTAGATCCCGAAGATATCGAAATGCTTGAAGACCTTATTACAGCTGCATTCAATGAAGCTATCCGCAAGGCTAACGATACAATGGAAAACGAAATGAACAAGGTTACAGGCGGACTTAATATTCCCGGAATGCCCGGAGGTCTGTTTTAATGGGCTATGATATTGCTCCCCTTGCAAAGCTTATTGAGCAGTTTGAGCGTATGCCCGGTGTAGGCAAAAAAAGCGCACAAAGAATGGCTTTCTATGTGCTCAATCTCCCTGACCAGAAGGCTGAGGAGTTTGCCGATGCAATTACTCAGGCACATAAAAAAATACGCAAGTGCTCTGTATGCTGCAATCTTGCAGACGGAGAAAAGTGCTCAATATGCGCAAGTGAAACCAGAGATAAAGGCGTAATCTGCGTTGTTGAAGATCCAAGAGATGTAATAGCCATTGAACGCACCCGTGAGTACAAAGGTACATACCATGTGCTCCACGGCGCAATTTCTCCTATGAATGGCGTAGGTCCAGATCAGCTCACCATTAAAGAGCTGCTTAAAAGGATTGACGACAGCGTAAGGGAAATTATCCTTGCCACTAACCCCACTATCGAGGGTGAGGCTACGGCAATGTACATTTCAAAACTTTTAAAGCCTCTTGGTGTTACAGTAAGCCGTCTTGCCTATGGTGTTCCCGTAGGTGCTGACCTTGAATATGCCGACGAAGTAACTCTTTCAAGGGCGATTGAAGGCAGACGCATATTATAATATTTGCCAAAAGACGGTTTTAGACTTGATTTTTAAAATCTTTGTGATATAATTTCTATCCACATAAAACAAAAAGGAGTGAAAGGCTTTGGCATCAAGTGAATTACAGACAGTTGCAAATAACAAAAAAGCCTTTCATGACTATTTTGTTATTGAAAGCCTTGAAGCCGGTATTGAGCTTTTCGGCACTGAGGTTAAATCCGTAAGAAACGGCAGAATCAACCTTAAAGATGCATGGTGCTCAATAGACGGCGGTGAAATCTTTGTAAGAGGTATGCATATAAGCCCTTATGACCATGGAAACATTTTTAACCGTGATCCCTTAAGAGTGCGAAAGCTCCTTTTACACAAGCGTGAAATTAATCGCCTTTACGGACTTATGAAGCAGCAGGGATATACACTTATCCCACTGTCTGCATATTTTAAAAAGGGTAGACTCAAAATACAGGTAGGTCTGTGTAAGGGTAAGAAAAATTACGATAAAAGAGAAGATATGGCAAGAAAGAGCGCAAAGCGTGATATGGAACGTGCCGTTAAGGAGCGCATGGGTTAACTCCCCTGCCATTCTCTTTAAATAACATGGGGATGAAAGGATTTCGACGGGGATTCTGAACCATGATAAGCGAGCAGCGGTGCGGAACCGCTATAAAATCCGCAACTTTTAAAAATAAACGACAAAAACGTTTCTTTACAGGCTGCCTAATTAGGCACCCGTTCTTACCGAAAGTACTGCGGTTCGGATAAGAACGTCGATTAGCAGTGAACGTGAACAGCCCCATACCTCTAAGGCTGTCATGACTCAGAGGCTGCCAAAGCTTTAAGCCTGCCTTTCGGCGTGAAGCTGCGGGAGATTTAAAAGAAAGGATACGCTCGTAGAAAGTTGTGGCAAGGGGTTTTCGGACGCGGTTTCGATTACCGCCATCTCCACCAAAAGACTGCAAGTTTGATTAACAATTCAGACTTGCAGCTTTTTTACGTCAAAAATTTATTGTAATACAATAAATTTTTATTGACATACCAAAATTGCAGTGCTATACTGTAACCACAAAAGCAAAGGAGGAAAATTTATGTTTAAACAATCACTGTCAAAACAGCTTAAGGCTGTAATAATCGGAATGGCTGTTTGCGGAGCGCTCATTTACTTTTGGGCATTTCCAACTATTGGCCATATGATAGTGCAAAGTTATCCCGAAACCCAAAGCTATTATTATCCTTGGCTCATCTTCCTGTGGATTTCAGGAATCCCCTGCTATCTTGTTCTGTGCTTCATGTGGCAGATAGCAAAAAGTATTGCCGAAAACAAAGCTTTTTCTTTTGAAAATTCAAAACGCTTCAGAAAAATTTCTGTCCTTGCCATTTCAGACACAATATTCTTTTTTGTCGGCAATATAATTCTTCTGCTTATGAACATGAATCATCCGAGCATAGTTCTTTGCTCAATGGGAGTTGTTTTTGCAGGAATTACAATAGCAGTTATCTCTAAAGCTTTTGCCCACCTGGCAGATCAAGCAGCACAGCTTCAGGAACAAAGCGATTTAACCATATAAGGAGAAAACCATGGAAGATGAAATCATTTTTAACATCGACGTTATGCTGGCAAAACGTAAAATGAGCGTAACCGAGCTTTCACAAAAAGTAGGTATAACAATGGCTAACATATCCATTTTAAAAAATGGAAAAGCCAAAGCCCTTAAAATATCCACTTTATGTAAACTTTGTTCCGCTCTTGAATGTCAGCCCGGCGATATTCTGGAATATCGTCCCGCTTCTAAAGACACAAAAGAGGTATGATTTATGAAGAAATGCAGATTATCTATAATATTGGTACCTTTTCTGCTTCTCATTGTCCTTGCCGGATGCACAACCAACACAGGTGAAGAATATAAAGAAATTACCGGAATAGATTTATCAGATTACAAGCCCCTTTCAGTATACGATACCCACGGCGGATTTCACGGTGACGGACTCAAATGTGAAATATATGACTGCTCAAACACAGATATTGAAAATACTATAAAAAGCAGTCATGTCTGGAAACAAGTGCCCCTTTCTCCCAATGTAGAAACTTTACTATATGAAACAATAGGAGAAAATAAAGCCGACAGCGGAAAAACTTTCGTACCGCAGATAGAAAATGGCTTTTATACTTTTTATGACAGGCATGCTGAGTCCGAGAACCCACGTGATGATACAAAGATATTCGACAGAGGCTCTTTCAATTTATCACTGGCAGTATTTGATGCCGATAATCAAATGCTGTATTATCTTGAACTTGACACATAAAAAAACTTAAAAATATCCGTTGCATTAATTTGCAATGGATATTTTTTATTATCACAGGTTTTCCACTGTGTTTTGATGTGTATACATTTTGTAGCGTCACTATCTTTGTTAAACTCTTCTATAATACAAAAAGCTTAATTGTACATTATTCAGGTTGATTTTAAAGAGTAAAGATAATACTATAAAATTACAAATTAAGAATAGTTTTATGTAATATCATTTATAAATACAAACACTTTAATAATCCTATGGGGGTGATTATAGGAATTAAGTAAAAAAATAAAATTTAATAAGGAGATGAAAATAATGAAAAATGTAAATCTTAAATCATTTATAAACAAAGGATGGTTTCTGACTGCATTGCTCATTATTGAGGAACTGTTTCTGATAATTGCAGCTGTTTTTTTCTCAAAAAAGGTAGATGAAATATTTTTAGGTGTCTTGGTTTGCATACCGTTTATAATCACTTTCATTTACTATTTGATGTCTGTTTTTGAAAAAAGCAAAAGCCGCTCTCAAACAGCCTATGCAGGTCTGACAGGTATTATAATATCATTCGCCGCCATTGCATCACTTTCATTTCTCTCGATTGGACTTTATATTTTGGTGATAATGGGAGTTTTAGGAATCCTTTTGGTTATCCATGGTTTCATTACATCCAAAAGAACTTCTGCTTATGGTATTCTCTGCATAAATGCAGTTTACTTTACTTTCACTTTATTAGGATACGGCATGCTTTCTACTCACGCACGGGACGGTGCCAAAGACGCTATCTACACAATCGTACTTCTTCCTGTTCTATGTATCTTTGTTATTGCAGATTTGGTTTCTACGACCAAACATCAAAAAGCAAAAAAGCTTATTGAAGCAAAAGATTAGCATAAAAATCTTATAAAATAATTAAAATGGACTTCAGATAAACTGAAGTCCATTTTATTTTACACATATTGTAAACAAGGGCTTCCCGCAAAATACGGGAAGCCCCTTTTCAGCTTTTAATATTCAGCTTTTATTAAACTGATTATTTCTGCCAATCCCAGTTGTAGAAACGTACCTTTACGATATCTTCAACTGTGTTGCCGTTAACGTCAGTAACAGTAACCTTTACCCAGCAGGAACGAGCTCCGATGCCCTTACCGTTTGGCTTAATTGTAACTGTACCGTCGCCATTGTCAATAATGTCAGCTTCGGGATTTTCAACAGACCAGTTTGCAAGTTCCCACTTAACGCTTGCTACATTAGCATCACTGCTAAGCTGATAGCCAAGTGTTGTGGACTGGCTCTTGTATGTCTTATACCAAGGAACCTTTACATAAGCAACATCGCCGTCAACAACCTGACCGTTCTGTGTAATCTGTACACCTGTTACCTTATTGTAAGGATTAAGTGCATCGATTGCATTGCGAAGAGCCTGTGCTGCTGCATCAACGTAATCCTGATCGCTTACATCAAGTTCTCTGTCGATGTTCTCGGCCTCAACAAGTGCTGCCTTCATAACATCAATTGAAACATTTGTATACTTATCGGAAAGATTTGTTTCGAGAAGAGCCTTTGCTTCTGCAATTATCTCATCAAGAGCAGTGTAGTCAGCACCCTGAAGTGAAAGCTTAACATTGTTGAGCTTCTCTGCAGCTGCGTCTACGTCAGCCTGTCTGAGAATGTTGGGCATCTCGTCACGAAGAGCCTTTGCCTCTGCAAGTGCAGCCTCAAGAGCCTGTCTGGAAGCAAGTGTATAATCTCCGTATCCGGGAGCTGCCATCTTAGCTTCTGCTGCTGCAATAGCCTTTACAAGCTCTGAAAGATCAGCATTCTTATAAGTAAGCTCGACTTTGAGAGCTGCTGCTGCGTTATCAACTATATTCTGCTCTTTGATAGTAAGAGTACGATTATCAAGAAGTGCATTTGCAGAAATTATAGCAGCCATAAGTTCCTGAAGTGAAGCTTCTGTATAAAGTCCGCTTGCCTCAGCTTTAGCATAATCGGAAGTTGCCTTTTCAACTGCTGCCTCAAGTGCACTGTAATCTGCACCCTTAAGAGTAAGTTCCATAGCGTTAAGAGCTGCTGCCTTTGCATTTACATCATCCTGCTCTTTAATGCTGGGCTTACGATCAACCATTGCCTGAGCATCGTCACGAGCTGCTTTGAGAGCTGCAATGGATTCCTCTGTGTAATCAGCGATATCCTCTGCTGCAAGTTTCTCATCTGCTGCTGCGATTGCTGCTACAAGAGCTTCAAGGTTTGCCTCTTTGTATCCGCTGTCGCCGGGCATTGCATTAACAAGAGAATCTGTTGCATTATCAACTACAGCCTGATCATTAATTGTAAGATCACGGTCAACTGCGTTTGCAGCATCAAGAGCATCCTTTACCTTCTGAATTGCTTCAGGAGTGTAAAGTTCTTCTGTCTCAGGATCTGCAAGGAAATCCTCTGCTGCTTTGATAGCTGCGTCAAGGTCTGTATAGTCAGCCTTTTTGAGCTGGAGCTTTACAGCCTCAAGGTCTGTAACAGCCTTATCTATAATTGCCTGATTATCAACGTCTCCGCCGTAAGTTGCAAGAACTTCACGTGCTTTTTTGATTGCCTCTGCAAGAGCTGTCTTTGACTCGTCTGTATACTCGTCTCCAGCCTCGTTGAGAGTCTTCTGGGCTGCCTCAATAGCTGCTTCAAGAGCTGCTGTATCAGCTGCTTTCTTTTCAAGCTGTACAGAGTTGAGTGCCTTTACAGCATCGTCAACCTTTGACTGTTCCTTAATTGAATAAGTGCGGTCAACTGCCTTTGCAACACCAATGGCTGCCTCAAGGCGTGCCATAGAAGCATCTGTGTACTTACCTGATTCTCTTGCATTTGCAAGCTCAGCCTCACGTGCTTCAATAGCTGCATCAAGTGCAGAATAATCTGCATCTTTAAGAACAAGATGTGTTGCTGCTACAAGAGCATCTCTTGCATCATCAATTACATTCTGCTGATCAACAGTAAGTTCACGGCTTACACCCTTTGCAGCTGCAAGAGCATCTTTAAGAGCCTGAACAGAAGCGTCTGTGAAATCAGCTATATCGGAACGCTTAAGCTCTGCTTCAGCAGCAGCGATTGCAGCGTCAAGCTTTGTATAATCAGCGCCTTTAAGGGTAAGACCTGCAAGAGCGTCTGTAATAGCCTTTGTTGCTGCATCGATTGTTTCCTGATAAGTGATATCCTTATCTCTTTCAACATTTGCGGAAGCAAGATATGCATCCTCAAGAGCCTTTACTGAAATTGCAGTATAGTTCTGAATTTCAGAGGAATCAAGCTTTGCTTTAGCAAGGGAAACTGCTACATCAAATGCCTCATAGTTAGCCGGAAGCTTTTTAAGACCGTTAATAGCTGCAAGAAGATTTCTTGCCTGCTCTGTTACTTTAGCCTGCTCTGTAGCAGGAAGTCTGTTTTCAGGCTTAAGAGCTTCTTTAGCCTCATCAGCAAGAGCCTTAACGGCTGCAAAATCATCGGCATCAAAATATGCCGGATTAAGATTATTAAAAGCGTTTACAGCACTCTGAAGTAAAGTATAATTTGCAAACTTAACAAGTCCTGCAACTGCATCTGCAAGCTCGGAAGCTGCTTTGTCTATCTGAGCCTGCTGACGTACGTCGAGGTCAGCGGGAACCTGAAGAGCTGCATCATATTTCTCTCTGAGAAGAGCAAGTGATTCAACTGTATAGGTTTCGTCAACCTTTTCGTTGTCAAGGATTGCCTTTGCATCTGCTTTAGCAGCATCAAGTGCTGTGTAATCAGCGCTCTGATATTCAAGAGCATCAACAGCAAGCTGAAGAGCCTGTGCATACTTATCAATTACGCTCTGCTGAGCTATAACATCACCGGCAACTGTCTGAGCGTTAGCAAGTGCATTTACTACATCGCCCCATGTTGCTTCGGTATAATATTCAGCATCAGCTTCTGCTGCCTTAGCTGCTGCTATTGCAGAGTTAAGAGCACGCTTATCGATAACTGTAACACTGAGAGGAATATCCCATGTTAAATGAGTCTGTCCACCACCGCCGGTGCTTCTACCATCATAATTTACTTGAAGAGCGGTATCATAAACTTTTCCGCCATCGGCTACAAAGTTTACTGTAATAACTGCACTTCTCCAGTCATTTCCTCCAAAAAAAGTACCAGGAAGCGCTCCAATGTAATTATCCCAATCAACAGTAAATGACTTACCTATTGCAGTTGTAAGAGTCTGCGGATGTGAATCATCACGTGCGTAAATCCAACCGTAGTTAACGCCTGCATTTTTCTTTGCATACATGTTGAACTGGAATCTGAAAGCCTGATCATCCTGAGTCTGGATAAATACAAAGTTCTGATAATCTGCTCTAAAAGATACGTAGTGGCCTGCATCTACACCATCCACCTGGTTGCCGGCCGTCTGCTGAACCGGACCTGTAGGTTCAGCTGCAAAGGCTACGGGCATTACAGACAATGCCATAACCAGTGCCAAAATTAAAGCAAGTATTCTCTTGCCTGAGAAAACTTTCTTAGCTTTCATTGTGTTCAAAACACCTCTTTCTGAGTCATTTAGACTCTCGGTAAAATCGTACCGGGATAAAAACCCGGCACGATTTTAAGTTTTAACTTATGCCCATTCAAGAACTGCAATTGCGTCATAGATTGCCATCTCAGCAGCGTCAACTTCTGCCTGTCTGTCGGCTGTGGGCTTTGAGTCAAGAAGAGTCTGTGCAGCAATGATAGCTGCCTCAACGCCGGAGAAATCTACATAATCGCTGGGATTATAAAGAGCTGCAATGTCAATTGCCATCTCGAGCATAGAAGTATCTGCATAAGTTACATCGGGCTTCTCAAGGCCTGCGATAGCATCAAGAACTGCCTGTGCATATGCTTCAACTTTTGCTTCCCAATCTTTATCTTCACGAGTTATTGTGTTCTTAGCTTCTTTAGCTGCATTAACTGCCTCGTTAAGAGCTGCGACAGATTCATCAGTGTAATTCTGAAGATCCTTCGGAACCTTTGCAAGAGCATTGTCAATAGCTGTGAAGTCTGCGGGAGCAAACTTGAGAGCTGCTACTGCATCATTGATATCCTTTGCAAGTTTGTCTACTTCAGCCTGATCTCGGATGTCGTATTCGCCAGCAAGGAAATCTTCAGCAGCAGCTATTGCTTTAGCAACCGCTGTAAAGTCAAGATAGTCAGCAGTGTTGAGCATCTTGGCTGCATAAAGAGCTGTGTTAAGCTGAGAAATGTCTGCAGGGAGATAACGAAGAGCTGCAACTGCATCATTAAGTGCTGCTGTTGCTGCATCAATCTTTCTCTGATTTGCAGCTGTAAGCTCATAATTAGCTTCAAGCTCAGCCTTAGCTGCTCTGTAAGCTGCATCTGCCTTTGCGAAAGCTATCTCATCATATTCTGAGGGATTGAGCTTTTCAAAAGCGGCAATTGCTGCTTCAAGAGCTTCAGTGTTTACATAAACCTTAGACTGTGCAACAACAAACATTCCTGCATCATCTGATGTAAATGTAAATACACCGTTTTCAAGTACTGCCTCAACAGGAGTAAGGGTTCCATCCTCTGAAACTGCAAATACTGCTGTATTTGCTGCAAACTGAGGAACAGAAATTCTTACAGCCTTTGAAGGTACTGCTTCTGAATCGCCGGATGTAAGAGCAATGTCATAAAGACGGATTGCACTGTATCCCTTGGCAAGGATTGCATCATAAATATCTCCGCTGACAATTGATTTAACTGTCATAACGGTATCTGCGGGAAGAACACCGCTGTCTGCACGAAGAGTAATACCTGTTGCCGCATCCTCAAAGAGGAAGTCGTTTTTAAGTACGCTCAGCTGTGCCTCGGCATCTGTAAGAACAGAAAGATTTGAAACAAGTCGTTTCTGATCTGATGTAAGAGCATTGTAAGCATCTCTTGCAGCAGTAATCTGATCTTCCTTCTCAATGGTTACTTCACCGATTGCATCAATGAGTTCTTCAACAGATTTTGCTGCCGCTTCATCTGCCTGCTGCTTTACAAGTGCTGCATAAGTTGCTTCTGCATTTGTAAGAACCGCATAGTTTGTTACAAGTGTCTTCTGTGCAGGAGTAAGCTTATCATAAGCTTCTCTTGCCTGAGCGATTGCAGCTTCACTTTCAAGAGTTACTGTGCCGATTGCATTAATCTTATCAATAACTGCCTGTGCTGCTGCTTTATCACCCTGTTCAGCCTGAACAAGTTCGTCATAGGCTGCTCTTGCTGCAACAAGAACATCATAGTTAGTTACAAGAGCTTTCTGTGACTCAGTAAGCTCTGCATAAGCTGCTTCTGCTGCCTCAATAAGAGCCTTACTGTTAATTGTAACCTTACCGATTGCGTTAATTTTGGCAATTACAGGTGCAACAGCTGCTGCATCTTCCTGTTCAGCCTTAAGCTCTGCATAGCGTGCCTCAGCAGCTGTGAGAACTTCATAGTTGCTTACGCTTGCCTTGAGTTCATCATCAAGTGCATCATAAGCGGCACGGGCAAGGTCTATCTTAATCTTGGATGCTGAAGTATATGTAACTTCGCCGATTGCGGCAATCTTATCTTCAACAGCCTTGATTATAACTGCATTTTCCTTAGCAGCTTCTAAAGCAGCCTCAGCTGCAACAAGAACATCGTAGTTGGTAACCAACTTCTTCTGACGAAGCTCGAGTGCATTATATGCATCACGTGCTTCCTTGATAGCTGCTTCACTGTCAACTGTTACCTTGCCGATTGCATTGATTTTTTCAATAACAGCATCAACGGCAGGATCATAGTTTTCAAGTGAACGGATCTTTGCAACTGCTGCGTTCAGTTTTGCAACTGTATCTTCGCTGATATTTGCCTTTATCTCAGAATAGAACTGGTCATATTCGAGCTGAAGAGCATAAACTTCAGCGGCATTATCAAGCGTAAGGGATCCTGTTGCAGGTAAGGCGTTTACCTTTACAGTAAATGCATCTGCAACTCCCTTATAGAACTCTGCGTTTGCAAGTTCATTAAGTTTGTCGAGCTGAGTCACAGCAGGATCTGTGTCAGTTGCCGGAACAAGAACATCATTTACTGATGCAAGCTGTTCTGCTGTAAAGCGTCCGGCAGCATTGAGAACATCTCTTACTGCATCCCAGTCAGCAGGATTCAGAGATGTGACATCGTTATTGGGAATAAGTCTGTCAAGGTTTGCACTGAATTCCTCGAATGTGATTGTACGTGCTACAACAGCACCCTTCTGTCCCTGAGCAAATACGTTTGTACCGATAAGATCTCCTACACCGAAGTCGAAAAGAAGGTTTACAATCTGTTCGGCATTGGCTTTAAGATTCTGAGTGAATCTCTGGGGAGTTTGCTTAGTGGTCGGATCATTAGGACCACCAAGAATAAGGTCGTTGACCAAAGGACGAACAACTGAGCTTACTGTCTTTCCACCAGGAAGAGTAACGGCCCCATCAAGTATTCCCCAAAGGTCGATTGGATCAACAACGCTTACGACCTTATAAGGTCCTGCCAGAAGTGGTCTGAGCTGTACATCGATTTTTGCAATTCCTGCTGCGTAACCCTTATTGAACCTAAGATCAAGTACTTCGTTGAGAAGATTTACAAAATTTGTAGGATCGAAGTTATCAGCAAAAGAATTAATAAGTCCTACCAGCATTTCAGGCTCTTTGTTGCGAATAGCTTCAAAAATGCCTTCAACTGATGCTGGAGTTTTACCGTCACCCTTCTGAATGGTGATGAATACATCTGTAAGGAATCCGTAAAGATCCTGACCGTTGAAATCCATCGCTTCAAGGGCGCTGCGTAAATCGGTTATGATATTATGCAGCTTTGTGGAATTACCCAAAATATCAAAAAGAGGACCTACATAACTGCTGGCCAAATCATTTTTAACATCTTGAACTATTCCGTCTGCAATGCTGGGGATTGATACTCCCAAAGCAGCAAAATCCAGATTTCTTACAACATTCTGAATATTGGGCTTAATTGCCGGAATAAGGTGTGCGATAACCTTTTCGGCAGTGCTGATTGCATTGTCAACCTCAGTGGGCATGTACGCTTTAAGAGCTGCATGAGCTGCCTGCTCAACATTGTCAACGCCCTGTGCTGAAGTTATCATATCAGTTGTAAACTCTGCACGCTGCTGTTTCATGTTATCAGTGCCCTTATACAGGGTTGTGTAACGAACAGAAGCAGATGCATTTACAAGTGAACCTGACATGATGTCGTAAAGCTGTGCACCGTTTGTAGTAGATGTACCGCTTACGCTGAGTGTTCCTCCGTGACCGGAGAAGAGATACTTAACGCCTGCATCCAGCAATGCGCCGGAGTTGTTAAGTACACATGTACGGTCTACAAGACCGAGACTTGCTGCCGCCTGATCAGGATCATTTGTATAGATCTTGAACTTTCCGCCAAGCTCAAGCTCAACGTTCGACAGTGTGTGAAGCAGATCGATGAATATTCTATCAACACTGCTCCTTGTAACTATAGGATGGTGGGAAGCTGCAAAAACAGTTTTACCGCTGTTGATTCCTGATTTTGCCTGATCCACTACCCACTGGGTCATCTGACCTTGACCGTCAGCTGCGACAGAGTCGCTCATGACAACTTCAAAGCCATTTCCCAGATCTGCGACATAAGAGGCTGAATTGGGATCCTGTTTGGATTCGCTATAACCGAAATCCTTATAGATTTCCTCAAAAACAGACTTTGATACCGCAGTGAGAGTGCCGCCTTCACGAACATCGTGTTCACCAGGAATTACGTAAACAGGAATACCTTCCGCTTCAACTTCTGCAAGCTTTTCAGCTACATAGTTGTGTGAAGACTTGCTGCCGTTGTTGGTTAAATCACCGGTTACAAGCAGCACGTCAGCGTTGCTGTTCTTGACCTTTGCAATAGCAGCGTCAAGCATAGCAGCGCTCTTGGAAAGCAAAAGTCCCTCTTTATCAGTAGCACCCGATTGATAACGGATGTCCGAGATAGTGGCAACTTTGATTGAATTGGCTTCTGCTGCTCCGGCAACAAAAGCTGCCTGTATGCTTACAAGCAGGATTATTACCGCCAGAAGGACGCCAATTAATCGTTTGCTTTTCTTCAAATCATTGCACCTCCATAATAATATTTATCTTTAAAGCGCCAATGCGCTGTAGATACAAAAGAAAAGATAACGATTTAAAAACATTAATGTAATGCCAACTCGCGTTTGTTTGGAGCTTTCATCCAAAAACACAAACATCCTATAATGTTCTTTGTAAAGAAATAATAATCTTATTTCCAGTTAAAGTCAATTGAATTAAAAAACAAAGAAAATGTTTGTTAGTTTTGTGCGTTTAGCCCATCAACATTTGTCTATTTTAACAACAAATTTAAGTCGAAAAAAAATATTTCAAATTTTTTTATGCAAAATACAGAATCCAGCGAAGTATATGAAGTTTTTATGCGACATATACCACTAAAAATATAGACTTTTATCCTGTAATAAAACAACGGATTTTGGGTTTTCAACATCCTCAAAAAGTTTGTTAAATGATTCAAAAAAATATAAAACGGATACAGTAAAAGTTACTGTATCCGTCATATTTTGTTATTATAATGTCAAAAAGCATAGTCAGCTTTCAATATCATCAGTAATAATACGCTCGAAATCGCCACGGAGAGTTTTTAACAAATCCTCATTTGTTTTTATTTCAAAATCGGTGATTATACCGCCTCTTGCTCCATGCTGCACTTCATGAAAATCGCTGCCCGAGGTTCTGATTTTATAGCCGTACTTTTCAGCCCACATTCTGGCAATATCATTTCTGGAATCATGTCCAGGATGTGCGTTGAATATCTCTATTCCCTCTACAATTCCAGGTTTTATAACAGTCATATGATCACGGAAAGGATGAGCCTGAACAACTATCAGACCGCTGCGTTTTGCCACTGCCGAGAATTTTCTTATTCCCATTTCCATCATATTGGGATGACGTCGCAGAAATTTTTCATCGACACCGTAAACCAGATAATCATTGTCATTTTCATAAAAGCTTATTTCCATGCCTAAAATGATATTCAGTCTGCCCTGTGCGGCCTTCTTTGCGGCATTGTATCCTATGAGATAATCATCTACATACTCGTTCCATTTTCTCTTTTTTACAACCGGAAAAGTACGTTTACTCATATGATCTGTTATAACCACAGTTGAATATCCGGCTTTTTCATAAATCTCTACAAGCTCTTCTCCGCAGATATGAGCACATCTGCTCACTTCGCTTGTATGTGCATGGAGTTCGGTTTTGTACTTCACTTTAAATCACCTTTTTATATCGGTGAAAAGCACTTAAATCAAAGAACGATTTCTGCTGTTTTTGCTTCACTGCTTTTTCCGAAAGTTTCAAATGCTGTGATAGAAACAGTATATTTTTCTCCTTTTTTAAGTCCGTTTTCACCTATAAAATCTTTAAGATTAATTCTGACCGTCTTTGAACGCTCATCGGGTACCCTCAGGAAGTCAGAAACGCAGGTAATATACTCTTCTTTAACAGGATTTTCAGAGTCACCCTTATTAAATACCACTTTATTGCCCGAATTGTCGATAAATATTAATTTGAATATCAGTAAATTATGACCTCTCAACAGAGGTTACAGTGTTTTAATAAAATCCTCCAAAAGCCTTGAAAATAAAGGATTTATCGCAATGTGTTCGCCTTATCTCTTTATACGGTTACACACAAGTTTACACTTTCCCTGACTGCTCATAAGGGCAAATGCAAGGGCAAGAAAATCTCATAACAAGATATAACAGAGTGTGGCAATCGGAGAACTGTGATGTATGTGCGAATATATTATAACGGAGGATTTTTCAATGGACAAGTATATTTACGATGATAAAAATGGTCTGTGGTATGAACTGCAAGGAGATTATTATATTCCTTGTCTTATCTTACCGGACGAAAAAGAACAGCCTATCGGTTTGTGGGGACAGCGGCACTTGCGGTATCTGAAAGAATACCGCAGAGCCACCTACATAACCCTGCTTACGAGTGGCAGACTAAACGACTACCTTGCCGACATCGACAGGCAAGCACAGAAGCGTTTGTTTCTGCTGACAAAGCAGATTGCAGAGCAAGAAAATGTGAATGAGCAACTAAAAGCAGATAATGCAATGCTATGGGTTCAGAAAATGAATGAAATACAGTCCAGAGTTAGGGATATGATTTTCAGCGAAATTATCTACGCATAGCGAGACAAGTAGTTAGGGCGGTGAGCAAGTTTTGAGCTTACCGCCCTTTTCGGCACATAAACGAAATATGAAGATGAATATTGCTTTTTGCAAATAAAACTTGGCGATATATATTGACAAGAAAACTTGGTGATGTTATAATAAAATCAGACAAGAAAACTTGGCAATTCAATTTGGAGGTTTCCATTATGAACAAGGATGAAATTTTAGCAAAAAGCAGAGCAGAAAATAAGAACAAGGATGTATATGAACAAGAAGTCTTAAAGCAGGCAAGTAGAAGCGCAGTTGTAGTTCAGATGGCTTTGGCGACGCTCTTTTTTGTGACGCAGATATTTACCGGCAGAGGTGTCAACTGGGGATTATGGGCGCTTGTTTTCAGCGCAAGTATGACGATCAACTGGGTGAAATATATTAAACTTCACCGTAAGCTCGAACTTTTGATAGCAATCGCCTATACAATATTGGTGTCCATAATGTCCGGATACTACATCTATAACCTGATTGTATCTTCCCCTATCCAGTAAGGCGGTGGCAAATATGGATGATAAGCTGATATTAAAAAATCGCCTAAAAGAAACACGGATAGAATTGAAATTATCACAAAGTCAACTGGCGGATATGGTTGGTGTTTCTCGGAACACAATTAGTTCTATTGAAACAGGGCAGTTTAGTCCTACTGCAAAGTTGGCACTGGTTTTGTGTATCGCCCTTGATAAAAAATTTGAAGAATTATTTTACTTTGATTAGGATAGATGTGATTTAAAGGACGAACTGAGGAATTCTAATTTATACGTTTCCACAAGATCGGGATGAACCGCTGCCGGGAAAGAAAGCCATGTGCCGTTTTCATCATTTGTCACCTGAAGATTCCAGCCTTCATTCCATGTAGGAGCAACACTTTCAGCCTCACGTTTTTCATCAGTGTATGTAAACTCATCCTTATTTACAGGAAGCTTTATAACCCACGGATCTTTAACTTCTTCACCGGTAAGTATACTATAGCGTCTGATAGTCATTTTATCATTTTCAATTTCCATAATCAACTCAATAGGATTATCTGCGGCAAAGCTGTCATCTTCCTGTACAACATCACCCATACCTGAAGATACATATGAAAGACACTGTGTATTCAGTGCTGTATACTCGCCCTGCCATATGGAGCTTTCACTCATGAGTGATGCATGGGTATGACCGGAAATAGACACTACCTGAAGATATTGGCTGAAAAGCTCATTGAGATTTTCACAGCCGCCGTCCTTATAGTTAACCGTTCCCTTGGGATTTGAATGAGTAATGACAAAAACAGGTTTGTTTGAATCCTCTTTTACTGCCATTTCTATTTGAGATTTGAGCCAGTCTATCTTCTTTTCATAAGCACTGTCATCCATATCACCGCTTGTGGGACTGCATGCAATAAAATGATAACCGTTAATTACCTTATGAGTCCACGGAGATTTTTCCCCCGTATATTCCATAAACCTATTGCGCATTTTTGATTTGAAAGGTATCTCCCAGCAATCCACAAACATGGGCAGCCAGTAATCGTGATTTCCCATTATCATGGAAGTTATCGGACGATCATTTTCGCCATAGACGCTGTCAAATATTTTCTTGTAATTCTGATAAGCTTCCTCTGTTGCCTGATCTGTAAAGTCTCCGGCATTTACAAGAATATCAATGTCTTTTTCTTTGAAAAGCTCAAGACCTTTACGGAGATATTCGGCATAAGCTTCCGAACTTCCCTCCTGCTGAAGCTGATTATCACTCATAATACCGACTCTGAGCACATCTGCTTTAAAATTGTACGTCTGTAATCCGCCTTCTTTCTCTCCGCAGGAAGAAAAAGAAAACATCACGCCGAGAAGTACTGTTAAAATCAATACTGCTGAAACAATTTTCTTTTGCATGTTGAAATCATTCCTTTCACTTTCTTAAAAAGATTTGTTGATTTTAACACAGAATTAACATTGATGCAATAAGATTTTATGCTAAAAATCCGCAGCATAAAGCTGCGGATTTAATTGGATTTCTTAACTTTTATGATTTTGAGCTTTATTCAGCAGCTGCTTCAAGCTTCTGTCTTTCAGCTAAAACACGGTTGACTTCTTCCATCTTAGCCTGGTCAAGCTTATATTTCGTTGTGAAGATTATAAGGGAAGCAACTATTAATACAGCAGGTACAATAAACATCATACCAGTGATAGTGTTCTTAGACAAATTCGAGTTGGCAGTTGCAAGAGAACCGTCATACTGTGAAAGACCTAAACCTGTAAACATAATGATTGTCTGAAGAGTATAAGCCATCTTCTGAAGGAAGCCTTTCATAGAGAATGTGATGGATTCGCTTCTGATTCCGTTTTTATACTCACCATAGTCAACTATATCTGCAAGCATAATTGTCTGGGAAACGAACATACATCCGATGCCGATTGAACCTATAACAGCAAAGATTGCAAATATAATAAAGTTTCCTGTAAGATGACCGAAGAGGAACATGCCCGCATAGCCAAATGCAGCAATGCAAAGAGCAATCTGGATAACTCTGCGTCTGGGCATAAACTTGGTCAAGATGGGAATAAGGAGAAGTCCGAGAGCCTGTCCTGCACCGGTGAATACACCGAAAGTTCCCATTTTACCGCTGTCACCGGCAACAACCTTAAAGTAGTACATTCCAAGACCTGTTGTCATATACCAGCCTGTATTTGAAAGAATTGCAAAGAGCATAAAGACTAAAAGCTGATCGTTTGACTTTATTGTATTGTAAGCCTTTTTGAAAGAAAACTTTTCTGCATTTCTGACATCATTCTTTTCTTTAGTGGACATAAAGGTTATGAATGCAACGAAAATAAGTATGCATCCGGAAATCATCGCCCAGCGGCTGAAGCCTTGAGGACTGGTTTCTGTTCCGTCACCGAGAAGCTTTACCATGCTTACTGTAAGCACAACTACAAGTATCTGGCCGAAACCGGAGAAAGCTCTTGCAATTGTAGCAACCATGTTTCTCTCTTTGGGATCATTTGTGAAAGAGGGAACCATTGACCAATAGGGAATATCGGCCATGGTATTTGTCATACCCCAAAGGACGTACATTACGGCAACATAAACATAAAGTGAAACGGAGCCGATCTCCAAGCCGGGGTTTGTGAAAAGAAGTGTAAGAACTACGGCATTAAGACATGCACCTGTCATAATCCACGGACGGAATTTACCGAAACGTGTTCTTGTGTTATCAACAATAGTACCCATCATGGGGTCATTGATTCCGTCCCAGATTCTTGCCAAAGGCGTAAGTATCAGCAAGAACAAAGCAGGCATCATAAGTACATCCGTAAGATAGTTTGCAAGGAATGAATAGAACAGACCGTAGCTTAAATCAAGACCTACGGCTCCGATTCCATATCCAAAGTAACGCATGTAGCGTTTTCCCTTCTGGTTATCCATCAGTTTTCCTCCAATATATGTTTTTTCGACAAAGCATAATAATATTTTACTATTTAATGAGCAAATAAGTCAATAGTAACAGTTATTTTGTTCCTCTAACGAAAATCTCAAAAAAATTTTATTTATTCTCTGAAATAAGCTTAACTGATACAATTTCAGGGCAATTAAACACACGAACAGGACCACGGCTGTTGCCGAGACCTCTGCTTATAACTAAGGAGGTGTTTTTCTTACGGTGAATTCCGGCTGTATATTTGGGCAGCACTCCCTGATTTGGCGCATAAAGTCCTCCTATAAATGGAAGACGCACCTGTCCGCCGTGAGCATGTCCTGAAAAAACAAGAGGAAAACCAAAATCGGCATAATCTTCAATTCTGTCTGGGCGGTGAGACAGAAGCACCGTAAAGCCCGGTGCTGATTCCTTCACCTTGGATAAAATGCTTCTGAAATGTTTGAAATCATAATCATAATAGTATGATGCCGGATCACGAACTCCGGCTATATTTATTTTTTCGTCGTTTCTTTCTATTTGGACATAATCGTTTTCCAAAAGGGTTACAGGAGTTTTCAAAATACGTCTTTTAAGTTCGGTATATGAAGGAGAAACAGCTTCATGGTTTCCGGGTGCATAATATACCGGCGCTATTTTTTCCAGAGAAAGGACAAAATTCAGAGCTGTTTCCAAATCTTCCGGAGAGGTTCTGCGTTTATCTATTAAGTCTCCGGTAATAAAAGTAATATCCGGTTTTAACTGGGTGCATTTTTTCATAAGCTCTGCGCCGTGTTTCGGAAATGAGGTATTGTGAAAATCCGAAATATGCAAAATTTTCATTGAGTCAAACTCTTTTGGAATCTCCTTTGAAGAATATTCATATTCCGAACAGGATATATGATTATTTCCGTAATAAAAAAATGCGGCTGCTCCCGCTGCCAATACAGCAGTTCCCACAGAACCTAAACCTAAAATTTCTATTCCCGTCATTTTAACACTCCCTCTAATGTTAATTTTAAACTTTACATTGTATTTAAAATTTCAAAAGGGCGAACCAAGAAGTCCGCCCCTCATATTAACATTATTGCTCTGGTGCCGAATCAGCACTTACTGTAATAAATTCCTTTGAATTTTCCATATTGGTTTTAAGCACCTTATCATTTTTCCAGCGTCCCTGATAAATTCTGTACGTCGCCTGGGCAAAACCTAAAACAAGGAACATAACCTGCAATATTTTCGGTGAGCACACAATGAAATCTGTAAGTCCCATTATAAAAAATGCCATAAGAGATGAAAGCACTGTAAAAGCAACACTGCGTCCCTTTTCGCTCATTTTAATGGTTCTGACAAGATTTACAAAAAGTATTCCGCCTGCCAAAAGGAAAAGCGCTAAACCAATAAGTCCGCTTTCTGCCCAGAGCTCAAGAAGTATACTGTGGGCATGAGGCACATCAATTTTCAGCTCATTTTTCAGCAGTGCATATACATTTTCAACACCGGCACCCAATCCGAAAAATAAGATTCCAAAATGAGAGAAAATATATTCCAGCAGGTTTGCATAAAGTTTAACCCTTACTGAAAGGGAATAATCCATTGTAACATTAATTACATTTCCCGACTGAGTGATATATGTGAACTCATTAAGGTAAGGAACCAGCTGCTCATAATAACGTGACAGCAGAGCAGGAATAAAACAGATAAATCCGGCAAGCATCACAAAGATTTTTTTGAAGTATTTTTTGTTCGTAAGGAAAAGGAAAATAATACTTATAATAAGGGCTATCATTGCCCCTCTTGTCTGAGCTACAGCTGCACCTGCACAGATTGTAACTGAAACGATACCATAAAATATTCTTTCACGTCTGTTTTCCCCATTAAGGAAAAAGTGAAACGCAAAAGGTGCGGCACAAATAAGAAAGCTTACAAAAAGATTCGGGTTGCTGTAAGTTCCCATTGCTCGTGTATCATCTACGTAATCCTTAATGGTAATGCCAAACTTATCTACGAGAAAATCATAAAACGCATTATCTATGGGTTCGGTTAACGGATTTGGAAAACCTCTTGTTATTATGCCGTTATCAATAAGCATATTGGAAACTGACTGTATGCATCCGATTATTGAAAGAATAAACGCACTTACAGTAAAAAACTTCATTGCAGTTTTAAGCTTTTCTTCAGTGTTTATGAGATTGGCCATCATCAGCTGACCCAAACACATACCCATCCACAAAAGTGCAATCAATACACTGTATATCTTTGTGTTTGAGTAAACACTCGTAAAAAGATAAAAAGCCAAGAATATAAACTCATACTTCCCGAAACTGTCCATTCTCACTTTCTGACCGTTCTTTTTAAAGGAAATTTTCATAACCACAAATCCGATTAAAGTAAAGAACGGCGCTATATATTCGGGAAACATCTGTGACAAAAATAATGTTGCAAGCATCCATTTCCATGCAGCATTATTATTCCCACCCTGTTTCAACACCAATGGCAGGTTCATATAATCCTCCACTTTATTATATTTAATCATCTGCGTTCGCTCATCTATTAACTGAGTAATTCTACTACATTTCCTATAAAAAAGCAAATTCCGGCTCCTTACAGCCGGAATTTGCCTAAGGCGTATTAAATTTATATGATGTTATCCTACCATTATTCTGCCTTCGGGAAGAATTTCTTCTGAATGCTTATCCTGCCTTAAAATCATAGCCAGAGCAAAGCACATAGGACCTATTCTTCCTACAAACATGGTCATAATAATTGCTATTTTTGAAATAGTATTAAGAGTCAATGTCATACCTGCTGTCAAGCCGACAGTGCCGAATGCTGAAAACGCTTCAAACAAACTGTCTATTCCCGATGCTTCCGGCATTGTAACCAGGATTACGCCTGCTGTTGTAGCAGCTACAAGCATACCCAAAATTGCAATGGTAAGAGATTTATATACAATTGCACGGTGTACTCGTCTGCCTAAAATTACCGTATCATTGCGTCCCCTTATAACTGAAACTACCGTTGTTACTAAAACCGCAAATGTGGTTACCTTGATACCGCCGCCTGTTGAGCCGCTTCCCGCTCCGATAAACATAAGCATAATCATTATAGCCTTTGAAATATCACGCATGGATGCTATATCTATTGAAGCAAAGCCCGCTGTTCTTGCACTCACCGACTGGAATACAGAATTCAGAATTTTATCAAACAAATTCATCTTTCCTATTGTGCCGTCATTGGTGTATTCACAAAAGAAAAGCAGTATTCCGCCGAAAATAATAAGCAATGCGCTTATTAAAACAACAACCTTTGTATGAAGCATAAGGTGATGTCTTTTGCGCCATGCAAGAAGATCCTGAAATACCATAAATCCGATTCCGCCTAAAAATATCAGCGCCATAATTGTACAAAGTATAACCGGATCGCTCTGATAGGATATAACCGATGAATAAGCCCCTTCCATACCGAAAAGGTCAAATCCGGCATTACAGTATGCTGATACAGCGGTGAATATCGAATACCAAATACCACGTACACCATATGCCGGTATAAGCCGTGTCGCCATAATACAGGCTCCTGCTGCCTCTATTGAAAGAGTTGTGACAATTATGAGTTTTACAAGCGCTCTGGTCGAATAAAGAGAATCAGAGCTTGTGCTTTCCTGAACAAGACGCAGATTCCTCATAGTCATCTTTTTCCTCATGGATATCATAAAGAAGCAGGAAAAAGTTACCAAACCTATACCGCCTATTTCTATCATCGACAGCAAAACAAGCTGTCCGAAAAAAGTAAGATGTGTATATGGATCAATAAGCGTAAGGCCTGTAACACATGTTGCCGATGTGGCTGTAAAAAGCGAAGTTAAAAAAGACAGCGGCTCTCCTTTTGATGAAAACGGAAGCATAAGTAGAAGCGTTCCTGTTATGATAACCAGCAAAAAACTGCCTGCCGTTATTCTTGCAGGCGAAAGAGGATGAATTGCCGCCTTTCCCTTTTTTCTTACCATTTTTAAAAATTACCTCCGTAAAATATATGATGTAAAATACATCCTATATTGTCGTTTGCTCTTAAGATTATATCACTGTATTTTTATAAATCAACTGTAACTTGAAAAAGATAGAAAAATTTTTTAAATACTGTATTGACAATTTTGAAAAACGGTCATAGAATGATAAAAAAGCAAACAGTTCAAACCGATGAGTAAGAGTAGTAGGTGCTGTTTCAGGCGTTCAAAGAGAGCCGCAGGTGGTGTGATTGCGGTAACGGCGGCTGTGCTGAATGGACTTACGAGGGCAATCCGAAACGCTTTGCGTATTAGGTGCGACGGGATCTTCGCCCGTTATAAAGGAAGCGCATATGTCAGTATGTGTAGTCGAGTGCGTTCTTTTCAGAACGAATTTGGGTGGTACCGCAGGAATATCTCCTGTCCCATGTTTATGGGACAGGAGTTTTTTTATTTTTCAATCCAGTTTATTGCGGAGGTTATCAACATGTTCATTATGTCAAAGCGATGGCGAAAGAAAGGCTTAAATTAAAAACTTACCAATACAACAATAAAAACATTAATGAACAGGAGAATATGTTATGAAAAAGTATATTAAAATATTGTGCGCAGTTCTTTGCGTTGTCCTCACCACTTCCATTTTCTTTGCCTGCACAGGCGCAAATTCCGGCTCAGATACAATTACCGTAGGAATTATTCAGTACGCTTCTCATCCGTCTCTGGATAACTGCCGTGAGGGTGTAATAAAAGGACTCCAGAATGCCGGATATGAAGACGGCGAAAACATCAAGATTGATTATCAGAACGCTGCAAACAGCGACGAAACAGCTAATCAGATAGCTAAAAACATGGTGGCTAAAAATTACGATATTATAATTTCCATAGCTACTCCGGCAGCAACAGCCGCTTACTCCGCCGCAAGAGGCACAGGAGTTCCGGTAATTTTCTGTGCCGTATCAGACCCCGTTGCAGCAAAGCTTGTTCCCTCAATGGATAAAGCCGGCGATAACTGCACAGGCACAAGCGACCTTTTAAATCTTGAAGCACAGCTTAAGCTCATAAGAGCCTGCCAGCCTGATGCTAAAAAAATCGGTATAATCTACACAACAAGCGAAGCAAACTCTGTTTCACACCTTGAAGAAATCAAGGCTCTTGCTCCCAAATACGGTTTTGAAATTGTAGCAAAGGGTATTCAGTCCCCTGCCGACATTCCCCAGACAGCAGCTATGCTTGCAGGTGAAGTTGACTGCATAAATAATTTCACAGACAATAACGTTGTCGACAATCTCGGAACAGTTCTCGAAAAAGCAAACGCTGCCGGCATCCCCGTTTACGGCTCTGAAATAGAACAGGTTAAAAACGGATGCCTTGCCTCTGAAAGTCTTGACTATGTAGCTCTCGGAGAACAGACAGGAGCAATGGCAGCAAAGGTTCTTTCCGGTACGGATATTTCCACAATGCCTGTTGAAAGAGTTAAAGATTCATTCCCAGTTATAAACACTACTGTGGCTGAAAAATTCTCAGTATCCCTTACAGGATATGACAATATCGAGAAAGTATCTTAAATAAAGAGCGATCCCCGAAAAGAAAGTGTGGTAATTTTTAATGGATATCTTTTTTAACGTTCTGCGAGTAACTTTGGAAGAGGGTTTTATGTATGCAGTGCTTGCCCTCGGAGTTTATATCACATACAGTATACTTGATTTCCCCGACCTTTCCGTTGACGGAACAGTCCCCCTGGGAGCTGTTACAACAGGCATACTCATTGTTCAGGGAGTTAATCCCTGGATTTGCTGCCTGATTTCTTTCGTACTCGGCATGGCTGCGGGTTGTGTGACAGGACTGCTTAATGTAAAGCTTAAAATCCGTCCTCTTCTTTGCGGAATACTGGTTATGACCGCCCTGCTGTCAATAAATCTTGTAATTGTTATGAGCGGCACTGACGGACTCTCCATAGTTTCCTTCTTTACATCGCCTACAATTTTTTCATCGGGTCTTGCTGAAATAATCCCCGTTTCAATAGGCGGATTTGCTCTTAGAACTGTTTTGATATCCTTCATTGTTGCTGTTATATGCAAAATCCTCCTCGATGTATTTCTTAAAACTAAAACCGGACTCCTTCTTCGTGCAGCAGGCAGCAACCATCAGTATGTAACCATGATGGGAAGAAACCCCGGCAATATGAAAATTTTAGGTCTGGCTCTGGGCAACGGATTTGCCGCCCTTGCAGGTTCAGTTATAGCTCAGCAAAAGGGTTCAGCTGATCTCCAGATGGGCACCGGAATGGTTGTTGCAGGTCTTGCATGTGTTATCATCGGTTTATCACTTTTCGGAAAGCTCAAATTTGTGGGAGCTACTTCGGCAGTTATTTTAGGTTCAATTATATACAAAGCCTGCCTTTCAGCCGCCCTTGCAATGGGTCTTCCCACCGAATACCTTAAACTCTTAATGGCAGTTTTATTCACAGCAGCCCTTGTTGCAAGCGGCGCACTTTCCAAAAAACAGGGAGGCAGCAAATATGCTCGAGCTTAAAAACATTGGTAAAATATTTAATCCCGGTACAGAGGATGAACTTAAACTTTTTGATAATTACAGTCTTTTAATAAATAAAGGGGAATTCGTTTCCGTAGTAGGCTCAAACGGTTCGGGTAAAACTACCCTCCTCAATATTATCTGCGGCTTTTCACCCATTGACAGCGGTAGTATAATATTTAACGGTAAGGATATTACAAAAACCCCTGAACATAAGCGTGCCAAGTTTATAGGCAGGGTTTTTCAAAACCCACAAACAGGTACTTGTCCTCACTTGACAGTACTTGAAAACATAGCTTTGGCGGACAGCAAAAAAACAGGATACGGATTATCAAGAGCAGTAAACAAAAAGAATATTGAAAGATACCGTTCTCTTCTTGAAACCTGCTCTATGGGTCTTGAAAACAAGCTGAATATTAAATGCGGCTCTCTCTCAGGCGGTCAGCGACAGGCTCTCGCCCTTGTAATTGCCTGCATGACAGATATTGAAATGCTTATTCTCGACGAGCATACAGCCGCTCTTGACCCTAAATCCTCAGAACGAGTTATGGAACTGACAGATAATATTATTAAGGAAAAGAATCTTACCGCACTTATGGTTACACATAATTTGAGATTTGCCACCGAATACGGCAGCAGACTTATTATGCTCCATGAGGGTAAAAATGTTATGGATCTTTCAGGGGACGAAAAACAGACAGTTGGTACAGACAGCATCCTTGCCCAGTTTAACCGCATAAGTATTGAATGCGGCAACTGATTACAGTAAGCCCATGTTTAATTTCGAGAAAGGATGATACCGATGAAATCTATGAAAGTGAAGCTTAATTCCATTGAAAAAATCAGAGATTTTGTTTCTCTTGTTTCCCTCTATCCTAACCATGAGTTTGATTTGGTTTCAGGCAGATATGTTGTAAACGCTAAATCAATTATGGGAATTTTCAGCCTCGACCAATCCGCCGATACAGAACTGATTGTTCACGGCGATGATTGTCCCGAACTTTATGAAAAGCTTGAAGCTTTTAAGGCCGAGTGATAATTCTTATATAACAACTACTTACAGCATAACAAAAACAGCATCAGTAAGGCTTGTTCATTACCTTTGCGGTGATGAGCAAGCCTGTTTTTTGTGCACATTGCAGCAGCTTTTTCTTTACTGCGTATGCAAAATATAAAATTTTCAATATTGGTTGAATTTCTAATAACTATTTTGTAAGGTTGTAGTATAATTAGTAAAAAGATTTGTTTAATGATTTTATAATAATGCTCTTAAATTTATGATAGAAAGCGCAAAAAACATTAAACATTTCACGGGCTAATAAGGAGGAATAAAAATATGATGCAGCCCTGGTTTAAAGAGGCCAAGCTGGGAATATTCATCCATTACGGTATTTATTCGGTAAAAGGCACTGCCGAATCATGGTATTTCCGCTCTTCGCCACTTACCCGTTACAGACCTTACATGAAACAGATTAAAGGATTTACCGCAAAAAATTATGTTCCTGAATACTGGGCAAAGCTGTTTAAAGACGCTGGAGCCAAATATGCGGTTCTTACAACCAAACATCATGACGGCGTTGCTCTTTTTGATACAAAATTTTCAGATTTATCAGTTGTCAAAAAGTCACCTGCAAAACGTGATCTTGTAGCACCTTACTGTGATGCTTTAAGAAACAACGATCTGAGAGTCGGTCTTTATTTTACACAGTGCGACTGGTCTGCAAAGGACTATACAGCTAAAACCTGGCATCCGGTAAAATACTTTATTGACACCTATCTGCTTAACAAAAAGCACTGGAAAATGTTTAAACAGTTCCACCGTTCACAGCTTACAGAGATACTTACAAACTATGGAAAAATAGATCTCCTTTGGTTTGACGGCGACTGGGAACGCAGCCAGGCAGACTGGGATATGAAAGGACTTAAACAGTGGCTGACGGAAAAATCTCCCGAAACCGTAATAAACTCCCGAATCGGAAGCTACGGCGATTATGAGACACCCGAGCAGCAGATGCCCACAATGCGTCCTGACGGACCGTGGGAGTACTGTATGACAATCAATAACAGCTGGGGATATCAGCCCAAAGACAAGAACTTTAAAACCCCTGAACAGATTGTAAGAATTTTTTCTGAAATCGTTTCAATGGGTGGAAACCTTCTTCTTGACATAGGACCAAAAGAAGACGGAACTATCCTTCCTGAGCAGGAGAATGTTCTGCGTCGCTTGGGAGAATTTGCAAGAGCCAACGAAAAGGCCATTTGGGGAACTGATACTTTTGAGTCAGATGTTTTCTCAGGCGGAAAAACTATAAGCCGTGACGGAAAAACTCTCTACTGCTTCAGCTACGGCGCAACAGATAAAAGCGTACCGGTTTTTGTACCGTCCGAAAAGGTAACGGGAGTTACACTGGTAAACGGTGAACAAAGCCTTGTTTTTTCAAAAGACGGCGATAAAATCTGGGTAAAGCTTTCACCGGAAAATTACATATATGATACTGCTGTTTTTGCAGTTGATTTTAATGAAGATATAAGGGAGGGAAAATAAAATGAATGCAGAAAAAATTCTCTCTTCCTTTTCCGTTGAATTTTCAGAAAAAGAAGGTATGGCTTATACCTGCGACCAAATGATCCATCTGTTAATCAGAGCAAAACAAAAGGGTGAAAAGCTTATTTTGCCTGCCAATTGCTCACCTGAACAGATTGAAAAATTTGCGGAATTTGTAAGTGAGTATTCACAAGCTTTTACCGGTACGGTTAGGGGTCTTGATACCGACTGGTTTGCCGGCGAATCTCTTATGGCCGAGGACAAAAAAGAACTTTTCCTTTTCATCTTCGCCAGCTGTAATACTCCCGTAATGGTTAAGGGAATCAAAAACAAGAAAAAAATCATTACCCTGCTCCCGGATAACCGTCCCGTAACTTTAGGAAACAGTCTTGGCTTAGGTGAAGGTCCCGGTTCTCTTTGGATGTTTTTGAAAAAAGGCGACCTTGACCCTATGTGCACTGTAATAAGTATAAAATTTGATAAACCTATTGACCTGTACGCCGGTACCGGTGCACCTATAACTCAAAACTAAAGGAGATTCAATATGCTTAAAGGTATACCCTCTATTCTTTCACCTGAACTTTTAAAAATAATGATGGAAATGGGCCATGGCGATGAAATAATCATCGCTGACGGAAATTTCCCTGCTGCAAGCCATGCACAGCGTCTTGTGCGCTGTGACGGTCACGGAGTACCGGAAGTTCTTGAAGCCATGCTAAAGCTTCTCCCCCTTGACCAGTACGTAGAAAGCCCTGTGGCGCTCATGAGCGTTGTTCCGGGCGATCCCGTTGTTCCTGTTATCTGGGATGAATACAAAGCTGAAATTGCAAAATACGGCGATGTAAAAATTGAATACCTCGAGCGTTTTGCATTCTATGAGCGTGCCAAAAAAGCTTATGCAATTATCGCTACAGGAGAAAAAGCTCAATACGCTAACGTAATTCTTAAAAAAGGTGTAGTTAAAGAACAATAACTTTTTTAAAGGAGGCTCACCTGATGGAATTTTTACTTACAATTTCCATAGCTGTTGTTCTGTGCATTCTCGTTATCGTAGCTGCCGCAGTTATCTCTTATGTGGTGCTGCCACGCAGCGAATCCGAAACCGAAAAAAGAGTCATAAATGAGATGACAATTTTTGAAAACACCTTGGATACCGCTGTTCCTCAGACAACAGTTCATGATATGGTTGCAAAACATTTTGAGACGCCTGCGGAAAACGGTAAAAAAACAAAGAAAGCCATTATTTTAGGCTTTGACGGTGCTCGCTGTGATTCCCTTGCAAATATCGAAGATAACTCCGAAAGTGCAGTGATATATCTGAGAAACAAAGGCGGACTTTATATCTCTTATGCCGGCGGCGATCCGAAAGGTGCAAAACAGTATACAGACACTGCTCCCGGCTGGGCAACCATTCTTACAGGACAATGGGCAAAGGTTCATGGAGCCGTTTCAAACGGAGTTATCAAGCCCACAGACTGCCCGTCATTGCTTATAGATTTACCCGCAAAATATGATGGCTTTAAAGTATCTTTCAATATGCTGTGGCCCGGTCATTTCAGCAGAAAGGACAAAGGAACTTACTGTAACGAAATCGATCTTGCCAAAGAAAAAGGCTACAATCTTACAATCAACAATGCCAAAACAGACAGTGAACTTCACCGCATTATAATTGACAGAGTCAGCGAGCCTGACTGCGATGATTTCCTTATGTGCATATATGAAAGACCTGATGAAAACGGACATGGAACCGGATTCGGAAATAATAATCCCAAATATATTGAAGCGGTTAAGGGCTGCGACCATGACGCTATGGAAGTTATCAGAGCCATTGAAAGCCGTACAACATATGATGAAGAGGACTGGCTTATAATAATCACCTCTGATCACGGCGGACGAGGAACACGCCACGGCGGACAAAGCATAATGGAAAGAACAACGTTCATTTCCACAAATAAAAAAATAAACTTCTGAGTTTATTACAGTTAAAAAAATCTCCGGTAAGAATAAATCTTATCGGAGATTTTTAAGCATTAAAACAGGCAGCGCATATGCGCTGCCTGCCTTTTAATTATGGAGTTGCTTTTCTCCGTTAATTACGGAAGATCGAAAAGCGGGACTGTGTAAGTACGTGTCTTCGGGAAAGCATATGTTCCAAGGAATGTCCATGCAGTCTGTGTATAAATACCAGCCTGTCTGCAAGGCTCCTTAGTGCTGCTGTAGAAGAGAGCATTTGCACGGAAACCTGTGTAAATGTAACGTACGTTATCACTCTTGATCGGAATACCGTCTTTTGTTACGACTGCTGAGAAATCAAATGTAGAAGCATTCTTAGCTGTAAGGTTAGCTGTATCCTGAACGAATACAAGCTTTGTACCTGTGCTGTGATACTTTACATAGAATACACTTGATGTAAATGCTGTATAATAGTTAGCATTTGCAGCCATAGCAAACATGGTGTAGGTTCCGGGCTTTGTAGGCTGACCCATCTGGAATGTAAACTTAGTTACATTTTCGGGAACAGAGTTAATAACATCCAGCATTGCCTTGATAGCATTTCCATCAATAGCATAACCTGCGAGGTAATCAACCATTCTGCTGTCACTGAGAAGTGTTACAAGCTGATCACGGGTGATTCCGTCACGGTTATAAATTGAATCGGCTGTTACACCTGTACCAAGGATCTGAGTAAGCCACCAGCTGAAGGAAATATTTCCTGTAAAGTCGAGCAGTTCAAGTCCGCTCAGGCTGTCAAGGTAAATAACACCTGTGTCAGTTGAAGCGTCAAGAACAAAGTAGTAATGCTCGAAATTATCATTTACGCTGGGCTGTACGAAATCTGCGGGAAGCTCTTCATCAAGATATTTGTAGTTCTGCTTGAGGCTGATATCAAATGATGTTTTATTAATTGTTAATTCAACTTCATTTGATGTATAGGGAAGATAATCTTCTGTGCCTGTGAAGCGAACTCTTATCTTGTGTGTACCACCGCTGAGCGGATTAAAGTAAGAACCTGCAAGTGAAGGATGCTGCATACCCTCGAAAGGTACCCAACTCCACTCAAGTCCGGGAAGACCACCGGCTGTGTAGTTATTGGCATAGTACTCAAAGCTGAAGTTGTCAACTGTAACATCCTCAGGAAGAATGGATCTGTCGAAATCTATAAAGTTATTATAGATATACTCTTTGATAGCGTTGAGATCGCCTACCCAATCCATTGAGCCGCCGTTGAGAACAACTTTTGTATCTTCTCTCTTAGCTACATCAAGATTGATCTTGAATTCAACAGTTGTGCCATGGTAAGCATCGCTGTCGGGAATTGAAACCTTAATTTCAAATTCTCCGCCCTTATAGAGGTAATTGTAACTGGGAGTGAGATAATACTCGAAGTTCTGCCATGTCCAAATTGATCCACTTACTCCATCTCTCAGCTTGTACTGATAGCTGAAATCGCTCCATGTAAGTCCATCAACACCGGAAACTGTAAGGCAGTTTTTGAAGATATCCTGCTTAAGTCCATCGTAATTGTATGCACCGTCAGCTGTTGTTCTGAGAACAAGATCACGAGTTACGGCGTCAACCTTAACTGTGGGAAGATAATTTACAGTTACATTTACTGAAACCTCTTCAGATGTTCCACGATAGCTGTTTGAAGGTACATAAGAGATTGTAGCTGTAAACTTGCCGCCCTTTGTAACATCGCCGTTAAATTCGATTGTTACATCGTCGTAGCTAAGTACAGGAGTTGAAGCCTGTGCATCTACAGCAAGCTCAAATACATCCTTCTTGAGAGCTTCAACATCAAATTTGCCAATGCCTATCTCGTTAAGAACTACTGAAATTTCAGGAGCCTTGATGGCAATATCTGCCTCAGGAATGACGACAACATTGAAGTATACATCAAACTCAGTTGAAGATGCATAGTAGCTTGTGCTTCCTACATATTCTGCCTTTACCTTATATGTTCCGGATGTTGTAACTTCCGGAATAGTAAAGATCATATCTTCAAACTTCATTCCCTGAGGAAGTGAGTTTTCAGTATCAATTGCAGCTTCGTATACTTTTTCCTTAACATTAGTGTAATCAATTACACCAGGTGTTTTTTCGGAAAGAGTAACTACGGGAGCCTCTTTGATAGCGATAACAGATGTCTGAACATCTATCATCTTAACATAATCGGCATACATATACTCAACAGGACGGAACTGATCGTTGCCCTTAAAGTAAATGCGAAGATTTACAGAACCGGTTGCAGCTGCATCGGGGAAAGTTAACTGACCGTCCCATGTGATGCCCCAATCCTCTTTCCACTCAAGAGGTACATACTGACCGTTTACTCTACCGTGATTCCAGTATGTAATTTCAACATTATCCTGAGTGAACTCTACATCAACGCTCTGTTCTTTATCAACAAGAGCATCAATGATGTTTGCACGGATACCGTCATAGTTCCAGCTTCCGTCAGCGTTGATAACAATACCAACTTCACGAACATCTGTAAGAGCAAATTCATCACTTACAGCTACTGTTTCAACTGTAAGAGTTGAATCGCCTGTAAATGTTACATAATGTGTTCCAACATAGTTGCTGAAAGAAACATCTGCTGTAACATCAGCATCACCGAGCTTTACGCTCTTAACGCTTGTGTTTTCATCAGGAGTATATACTAATGTATATTTCTCATCTGCTGAAACCTTTACAGTGCCTGTTACAGGATTTCCGTTAAGAGTAACTGTTACTCCCTCACCTGCATTTATTGTAACATCATAAAGTGTGCCGATTTCTTTAAATGTTACATCAATCTTTGTGTCAGCAACAGGAAGAACAGAGTAAACACCGTCTTTTGCCTGAAGCTCAACTCCGTTAGCCTTTACGCTCTCTATTTCATAGCCTGCATTAGCAGTAACTGTGAAATAAATATCTTTGGACGGAGAAACGCCTGTTACTGTTCCTGTTACGGGACTGTTATTTACGAGGACAGAACCCTGTAACACATCATAGCTGTAAGTAACAGAGCAAGAGGAAACCTTATTTACAGTTACCTCAGTGGGATTTCCGACAACTCTGATTTTATAGCTTGTATCGCCATTATCTTTAATTGCCGGATGATGGTAATCTTCTTCCCAGACTATTCCGGGAGGCTTCGCATAGGTTATTTCACCTTTGATTGAAACCCAATCCCATCTCTTGTAAATCTCTGTGTTCTTTCCTTCGCAGTAGTACTGCCAATCATAATCGCTGTAGTTTTTACCTTCAGGATTTGCTACAAGTGCGTCAAAAAGAACTTTCTTAATCTGGTCATCAGTCATATCAGAAGATATAGCTACTGTACCATCTTTGAGAACTAACTCAGCAGGATCTGCTTCAGCTGCCAAGCCCTGGAACGGCACTACTGTTAAAAGCATTACCAGAGCAAGAAGCAATGCAGCAATTTTGCTGAATTTTTTTGTGGACACCATTGGATTTTATCCCTCCTTATATTTTTTGGTAAATATATCTTAACATTCTGTTTAGAACCTTGCAATCTATTGGAGAAATATTTAATAAGTTGTTTATTTTTATTTAACCTCTTCTATCTATTTTGGGGCTTTTTCCACCTTTCAAACTATTTATTTAAACAAATAACTGAGTTTTTGGCGTATTTATAATAATTTAAAATGTTTATTTTATTAAATCAAATGATATTTGAAAAAACTATTATAATGGCAATTTTAGCCGCCCTAAAATGGGATATTATCATATCCCTCCCTCAAGTGAACCGAAAATTACTATCACATCACAGGCACTGTCCAGATATTAATCGGATCATCTTTATATCTTCTGTCAATTTTAAATTTGGCTTGTTTTTTAATATCTCCCTTACAGATAAAGTTAGCTTAGCGTTTTCATTATCCGCCAACACAAGCGGATTTTTTTATGGCTTAAGATGCCAACAAAAAAGACAGGCAACGCTTTCGCATTGCCTGCCTGATTTTGATCAGTTTTTATTATTAATTAGCCAAAAATGCTGATCGGAATTGTGAAAGTACGTGTCTTCGGGAAAGCATATGTTCCAAGAAGAGTCCAAGCGGTCTGTGTATAAATACCAGCCTCTCTGGGCGGCTCCTTAGTGCTGCTGTAGAAGAGAGCATTTGCACGGAAACCTGTGTAAATGTAACGTACGTTATCACTTTCGATCGGTACACCGTCTTTAGTTACAACTGCTGAGAAATCAAATGTATCAGCGTTGCTTGCTGTAAGATCGGCTGTATCCTGAACGAAGAGAAGTTTTGTTCCTGTGCTGTGGAACTTTACATAGAATACACTGGGCTGAGAAACTGCAGTGTAGAAATCATCGCTTGTTGATACAACAAACATTGTGTAAACGCCGGGCTTTGTGGGCTGAGCCATCTGGAAGGTAAATCTTGTTACATTTTCAGGAACAGAATTAATAACTTCAAGAATAGCATTTACAGCCTGAGCATCCATGTTGTATCCAGCAAGGAAATCAACCATTCTGCTGTCGCTGAGAAGTGTTACAAGCTGATCACGTGAAAGACCTTTGTTGTAAATTGCTTCTGCTGTTACGCCAGTACCAAGAATCTCAGTAAGCCACCAGCTGAAAGCGACATTTCCGGTAAAGTCGAGCAGCTCACGACCCTTTGAGCTGTCAATGTAAACAACAGCTGTGTCAGAGGAAGCGTCGATAGCAAAGTAGTAATGCTCGAAATCACCTACTACACTTGTCTGTACAAAATCTGCGGGAAGATCCTCGTCAAGATATTTGTAATTCTGATTAAGTGAAATTTCAACTGTGTTCTTGTTCATTGTGAACTCTGCTTCATTTGAAGTATAGGGTTCAAACTCTTCGTTACCATTGAAACGAACTCTGATGGTATTTGTACCGTTGCCGATGGGCTTGTAGTAAGCACCCATAGCATCTTCTTTACCCTCGAAGGGAACCCAAGCCTTATTAAGTCCGGGGTTTCCGCCTGCAAGATATACTGTTGCATAGTATTCAAAGCTGAAATCGTCAACTGTAACATCTGCGGGAAGGTTAGAAAGTCCAAAGTTTATAAGATTTTCAAAGATATAAGCTTTGACAGCAGCAAGATCGCCTGTGAAGTCCATTGAACCAGACTTAAGAACAACCTTAGTATCTTCTCTCTTAGCAACCTCAACATTTACATTGAATGTTACGGTTGTGCCGTGATAATTTGTGCTATCAGGAATGGAAACCTGAATTTCAAAGTCTCCGCCCTTATAGAGATAATGACCTGCATTTGTAAGGTCTGCACCAACCTGTTCCATGCTGAAGTCATAGAATTTATCCTGACCTACAAATACAGCTCCATCAGTTCTGAGCATGTACTTGAAATCAAAGTTATTCCATGTAAGACCTTCAACACCGGAAACTGTAAGGCACTTCTCAAAGATACTCTGCTTGAGAGCATCATAATCATATCCGCCGTCAAGTGTTCTGTTGAGAACAAGGTTGCTGAAAGCGGCTTCAACCTTAACTGTGGGAAGAAGGTTGAGTGAAACATTAACAATTACTGTAGTTGATGTGCCATGGTAATCAGCAGAACCATCGAAGGTTATTGTTGCTGTGAACTTACCACCATTGGTAACATCGCCGTCAAATGTAATTGTTACATCCTCATAGCTGAGAACAGGCTTTGAAGCCTCTGCATTTACAGCGAGATCAAATACGCTTCTCTTGAGAGCTTCTACATCAAACTCGCCAATCTTTGTCTCATTAAGCACTGTTGAAATTTCAGGTGCTTTAAGAGCAATTTCTGCATTGGGAAGGACATTAACCTTGAAGTATACTTCAAATGTCTTTTCAGAAGCATAGTAGCTTGTGCTTCCAAGATATTTTGCTGTTACTTCATAAGTTCCTGATGTCTTAACCTCAGGAATGGTGAATTTCATATCCTCGAAAGCCATGTTCTGAGGAAGTGAATTTTCTGCATCAATTGCAGCATCATAAACCTTCTTTTCAAGGTTTGTGTAATCAATTATGCCGGGTTTGCCCTCTTCAAGAACTACTACAGGAGCATCATTAAGAGCAATTACTGATGTCTGAACATCAACAAAAGTTACATAATCAGCATATACATACTCAGTGGGACGGAACTGATCGTTACCCTTAAAGTACAAGCGGAGATTTACTGTACCATCAGCAACAGCATCTTTGAAAGTCTTCTGACCATCAAAAATTTCGACTGCACCCTCGCTCCACTCAAGAGCTACATACTGACCGTTTACTCTACCACAGTTCCAATATGTAACTTCAACATTATCCTGAGTGAAATCTACACCAACGCTCTGTGCCTTGTCAACAAGAGCATCAATGATATTTGCACGGATGCCGTCATAGTTCCATGAACCATCTGCGTTGATAACAATACCAACTTCACGAGTATCTGTAAGAACGAATTCAGCGCTCTTAGCTACTGATTCAACTGTAAGAGTTGAATCACCTGTAAATGTTACATACTGTGTTCCAACATAGTTGCTGAAAGAAACATCTGCTGTAACATCAGCATCACCGAGCTTTACGCTCTTAACGCTTGTGTTTTCATCAGGAGTATATACTAATGTATATTTCTCATCTGCTGAAACCTTTACAGTGCCTGTTACAGGATTTCCGTTAAGAGTAACTGTTACTCCCTCACCTGCATTTATTGTAACATCATAAAGTGTGCCGGTTTCTTTAAATGTTACATCGATTGCTGTAGAAGCAACAGGAACAAATGAGTAAACACCGTTATCTGCCTGAAGCTCAACGCCGTTAGCTTTTACGCTCTCTACTTCATAACCTGCATTAGCAGCAACTGTGAAGTAAACAGACTTTACAGCAGAAAGACCTGTTACAGTACCGCTTACCTGTGCTCCGTCAATAAGAACTGAGCCCTGTAATGCGTCGTAATTGTAAGTTACTTCGCAGGAAGATACTTTGGTAATGTTAACTGACTTGTCTGTACCTGCAAGACGAACATCCCATGTATCATCACTATTGTCCTTAAGGGCAGGATGATTATACTTAATTGTTCCTATTGTAGGATTAGTTGAAGTAAAGCCGTTTACAGAACCCCAACTTGCGTTATCCCAATTCAAAAGATATTTTCCCTGACAATAGTACTCCCATTCATAATCCTGCCAATTTGCACCATTAGGATTATCCACAAGAGCATCAAAAAGAGCCTTTTTAACTTGATCCTCAGTCATGTCACTGGAAATAGCCACTGTGACACCATCTTTGAGAACAAGATCTTCAGCAGGAACCTCAGCTGCAAAACTCTGGAACGGCACTACTGTTAAAAGCATTACCAGAGCAAGAAGCATGGCGGCAATTCTGCTGAATTTTTTTGTCTTCACCATTGGATTTTTCCCTCCTTAATTATTTTGGTAAGTACATAATAGCATGAAAAAACTGCCTTTCAACTCTTTAAATAGATGTTTAAGAATATATTTATCATTTTTTTATAAACTTAATATTGCGTTAATTTTACCCGCTATTACAATGAATATTATTTAACATACTACTTTAAGAAAAAAAGCCAGAACCCTTTTATATCAAGGAAAAATAAGAAAAAACATAATTTTAATTCATTTAATTTTCGGATTGAATTTTTTAAATAACTCGAAGTAATATATTTATTTATAAATTGCTTTTTTATCAAACAATTAGTAATATTCGCATTTTGAAAATGCGGATATATAATTCAAAACAGCAAATTGCTATTTCAAAATTTCTCAAAAAAAGCGCAGACAGAGTGTAAAGGTTTCAACCTTACACCCTGCCTGCGCTGTAAAGGAATTATATTTACATCCTTCTATTTCGGCTTTTCTTCCAAGCTTTCATAAATCTGAGTGCACAGTTTGCGGAATTCTTTTCTTCCCATTCCCATGCACTTTGCTCCTGCCGCAGCCGGAAGCAGTTCATCTGACAATTGACGGATAAATTGTTCCGACGGCTCCTTGGGAGTTTCGGATACAACTCCTCCTCTGCGCCTGTCGAGGGTTATATACCCTTCATCACGCAGAAGAAGATAGGCTTTATTTACAGTGTGCATATTGACTTCAAGCTCCTCGGCAAAAGCTCTTACAGAGGGAAGTCTCGCCCCCGGCTCATAATCGCCGGATGCTATTGCAATTATAATCTGATTTTTTATCTGCATATATAAGGGTACCGGGCTTGCCATATCAAGTTTAACTGCCATATTCAGCACCGCCTTTTTGCTTTTTAATCAGCTGAGAACTCGAAAACTGTAACTGAATTATATTCTTCTCCAGCCTTGAATGTGCACTGTGGGAAATTCTTATGATTTGGAGTATCAGCATAATACTGTGTTTCGAGACAGAACCCACAGTGCTGATAATTCTCTCTGCCGCCTTTTCCACTGCACCTTTCAAGGAAATTGCCTGTATAAAGCTGTACACCTGGAAGATCAGTATAAGCTGTCATTCTTCTTCCGCTTTCAGGCTCATATGCCTCTGCGACAGCTCTGAGTGTACCTTTTTCTCCTAAAAGACAGAAATTGTGGTCATATCCTCTTGCTTTCACAATCTGCTCATAATCAGCTTTTATATCTTTTCCTATTTCCTTAAACTCTCTGAAATCCATAGGAGTTCCGGCTACAGCTTTAATCTCTCCCGTGGGGATATTGATTTCATCTGTGGGAGTAAATGCATTTGCGTTTATCTTCAGAAGGTGACCGAGAACATCTCCCTTGCCGGCAAGATTAAAATAGGAATGATTGGTAAAATTAATTATTGTATCTTTATCTGCAACTGCGTTATATCTTATTTCAACACCGTTGCGATCAGTAACGGTAAAGGTAACTTTAGCTTTCATCTTACCGGGGAATCCGAAACTGCCGTCTGCACTTTCAAAAGAAAGAGTTATGGAGCTGTCGCTGAAGTTTTCCACTTTCCAGAAATTAAATGAAAACTCTCCGCCACCATGAAGACATGTAGTATTATTTTCATTCTTTTCTACATTATATTCTGTTCCGTTTATTTCAAACTTTCCTCCGCAGATACGGTTTGCATATCTGCCAACCGTCTTGCCCTCATAGCCGCCGCTTGTTTCATAGGGAGCAAAATCTTCATAACCTATTGTTACATCTTCCACCTTGCCGTTTTTATCAGGCACAAATATACTTCTGAGAGTTGCACCGAAATCGAGAATCTCTGCTCCGATTTTTCCGTTTGTTATAGTATAAGCATAAACCTCCTCTCCCTTTGAGGTTTTACCGAATAATCTCTTTGAACTTTCCATAAATAACAACGCTCCTTTTGTGTTATTGTTTATATAACAAAGATAGCATATCCTTACAAAAAAATCAAATTACAAAAGGTTAAAAAGGTATTACAAAAACGTCACATTTATTGACTTTTTTCTGTTAATGTGTAGTATGTTTTATAGTATAATTAATATGCAGTTTCTGTTTAACTTTTCGGAGGTGCAAATATATGACAGAAATTATGGAACAGCTTCAATATTACAGCAGATTTATTCTGCCCGTTATGGCTGTTATAATTCTCGGCAGCTGTATTTATTCGCTGCTTAAACTCAAGATAAAGCCATACGCTATGGCAGAGCTTGTAAATACCATTAACGGTGACAAAACGCCCCTCGACAGATGGGAAATCTCCGTAGGACGCAGCAAGCTTTGTGATATCACAATAGGCTACGGAAGTGTTTCACGCTTTCATGCGGTAATTTCAAGGCGCAGTGACGGCTGGTTTATAACCGATACATTTTCCAAAACCGGCACTAAAGTTAACGATAAGCCTATTGAGAAATCAGTTCAGCTTTTCGACGGTGACAGCATAACTTTCGGAAGCGCAGTGATGATTTTTTCTGCTCCCCTCTATCCGTCACCCAATCCCAGAATTTTCGCCGCTGTAAAACCCGCTCCACAGGATATCCCCTTACAGCCCGCAGAAGTTATTCCGGAAGAAGTACCTGAGGTACTGCCCGAACCAACACCTGAACCCATTGATGAAATTTCATCTGAAAGCAAAGGCGAAAATCCGGCAATATATATTGTCAGAACAGCCAAAGCTTTTCCCCTTAAACATCAGACATATATAATAGGAAGAGAAGAGGACTGTGACATTGTTCTTTCTTCCCAGCTTGTTTCCCGCCGTCACGCCAAAATAACAGCAGAAGAAGACGGCTTTGCCATTGAAGACCTTAATTCAAAAGCAGGAACTTTAATTAACGGCAAAGTAGTAAATAGAAAACAGCTCCTGTTTAACGGCGATGAAATAAATATCGGCGGCGAAGAGCTTGTATTTTATGACAATTATTCGCACTTTGGCAGCTACAAGCCATTTTAAGGAGGTGTAAATATGGCACACAGTAAAGTTAAAAATGCAAACATTAGTTACAGCGGAGCAGCCTCCGGTGCAAAAGAAAAGAAAAAACACCGCCTTAATAACGCTTTTGTTCTTCTTCTCATAACTATTTTTCAGCTTATTTCAGCTGCACAGACTGTTTTTGATTCAGATGGCGAAATCCGCCAAGACATCGTTATTGTTTTCGGTGCATACATCGTCATTGAATGGCTGTGGCTGATTATTTCACGAGCTGCTTTTAAAAGAAAAAGCTTTGAACTTGAGCTTATCGGATTTTTCCTTACAGGAATAGGTCTTACGGTAGTGGCAAGTGTTTTCCCCGGAGATTTAATAAAACAGTTTGTTGCTTTTTTGCTGGGACTCACAGTTTTTGAATTAATACTTTGGTTCGTAGCAGATATAAAGCGAATCGAATGGTCAAGCGTCCCCCTTGCAATTGCCTCTGTGGCGCTTCTTGCTCTTAACCTTATTCTTGCAGAAGCCACAAACGGCGCACTTAACTGGATTACAGTATTCGGAATATCTTTTCAGCCTTCTGAATTTGTAAAAATCGCCTTTATATTTGTAGGAGCTTCCACACTGGAAAAACTTCAGTCTACAAGAAGCCTGCTTAAATATATTGTATTTTCAGTTGTATGTATAGGATGTCTTTTCCTTATGTATGACTTCGGCGCAGCTCTTATATTCTTCTTTACCTTTATTCTTATTTCCTTTATGCGTTCCGGTGATATAAGAACAATCGCAGTTGTATGCGGCGCAGCTCTTTTGGGAGCAATTCTGATTCTTATATTTAAACCCTACGTGGCAGAACGTTTTGCAACCTACCGCCATATTTGGGAATATCCCGATGCAGGCGGATACCAGCAAACCCGTGTTCTCATTTACGCTGCCAGCGGCGGACTTTTCGGTACAGGCATAGGCAGAGGAGAACTCAGAAATATATTCGCCTCAACAACCGACCTTGTTTTTGGTGTTCTTTGCGAAGAATGGGGCGTAATTCTTACAATTGCAGTAGTTCTCGCTTACGGCTTCATTGCGGTACATGCAATCCGATCATCACAGGGAGCCCGCTCCTCATTTTTTGCAATTGCTGCAACGGCCGCAGCCGGTATGATGCTGTTCCAAACCTGCCTTAATGTGTTTGGCATAACGGATATTCTTCCCCTTACAGGCGTAACACTGCCCTTTATCAGTCAGGGCGGTTCAAGTATGATATGCTCATGGGCGCTTTTAGCTTTAATTAAAGCCTGCGACCTGCGCACATATCCGTCATTTTATGAGAAAGTGGAGGCACAGCGATGAAAAGTACAACTAAAAGAGCTTACGCTCTATACGCACTTGTTGCTTTCTTTATGGCAGGAATTATTTTCTTTGTTTCGACCCTTACAATAAACGCTTCTGACTGGGCATTAAGCCGTTACAACAAGCACATCTATGACGGAAACACTTTAAACGTCGCCGGAAGCATCTTCGACTCCAAAGGTGAACTGCTTGTAGGCACACAGGATGGAAAACGTGTTTATAATGAAAGTACGGCTGTGAGAAAAGCCGCTCTTCACGCCATAGGAGATTCAGACGGCTATATTTCCACAGGCATACAGTCTGTATACAGCGATGAGCTTATAGGATACAATTTCATAAACGGAATATATTCAATAAGCAAATTCGGAACAGGAAACAACATTAGACTTACTCTGGATGCCTATGTATGTGTAACTGCTTTAAATGCACTTAACGGAAGAAAAGGTACAGTGGGAGTATACAACTATAAAACCGGCGAAATAATTTGCATGGTTTCCTCTCCTACCTATGATCCTGAGAATAAACCCACCGAGGCCATTGAAAAAAATGCCAACGGAAAATATGACGGAATATATCTTAACCGTTTCCTTTCCGGCGTGTATACTCCCGGTTCTGTATTCAAGGCAATTACCTGCGTAAGCGCAGTAAACAACATAAGCGATATTTTTTCACAGACCTTTTACTGTGACGGAAGCATTGATATTCCCGGCGGAGGAGAGGTAAAATGCAGCGGCGTACACGGTACTGTGACATTTAAAGATGCATTTGCACATTCCTGCAACTGCGCTTTTGCCACCATAGCTAACGAACTCGGTGCAGATGCTTTAGCTGAAACTGCAAACGAATTAGGTTTTAACCGCTCCTTTAAAATGGGAGATACAGTTATTGCAAAAAGCTCATTTGATGTTTCATCAGTCAACAACACTGATTTGGCATGGGCTGGAATCGGTCAGTATACCACACTGCTCAATCCTTACCACATGATGATGATTATGGGAGCCATTGCAAACTCCGGCAATCCGGCATCCCCCTATGTTGTAAAGTCAATTGAAACCCCTGACGGAAAAGTTATAGACGAAGCAAAGACACAAAACGTCGGACAGCTTATAGAACCTGCAACAGCGGACATAGTCCGTGACATGATGAGATACAATGTAACCTCATATTACAAAGACTGGCGTTTCCCCGGCCTTGAGCTCGCAGGTAAAACAGGAACCGCAGAGCTTGACGGAAACCAGGAATCCCATGCATGGTTCACCGGTTTTTCCACCAAAGAGGATTGTCCACTTGCTTTTGTGGTAATTGTTGAAAACGGCGGAGCAGGATTTTCTCAGGCTATGCCCATTGCAAACACAGTTATGCAGGCAGCTTACAAATCTATTTCCGAATAAGCTTGTTTAAAAGATTCAAATCTGTTATACTTTTAACAGAATATATGTAAAGGACGGGATGTAAGAATGCTCACACAGGCAAAAAAAGATTTTATTGAATTTATGATGAGTGCAGATGTGCTGCGTTTCGGTGATTTCACAACTAAATCCGGAAGAAAGACCCCATATTTTGTAAATACAGGAAACTATAAAACAGGTCTTCAGAACTCAAAGCTGGGCGAGTTTTACGCCGCTCTTGTAAAAGAGACTGTCGGCGATAATTTTGATGCAATGTTTGGCCCTGCATACAAGGGAATCCCCCTTGCAACATCTGTTTCTGGAGCTCTTGCCAGAACTTATGGCATAGATAAGCCTTTCTTCTTTAACCGTAAAGAGGTTAAGGATCACGGCGAAGGCGGAAATATTGTAGGATATGCTCCCAAAGACGGCGACCGCATTATTATAATTGAAGATGTTATCACTGCCGGCACTGCTATCCGTGAAACTCTTCCCGTTCTCAAAGCCTGCGCAGACGTTAAGGTTACGGATATGTTTATTTCCGTTAACCGCTGCGAAGTCGGACAGACTCCCGGCAAAACAGCTGTTATGGAAGTCGGCGAAGAGTTCGGAATTAAAGTTCACGCTCTCGTCACTGTCCAGGATATAAGAGAATATCTTCTCGGCAGAGAGGATTACGCTCATCTTATTCCTCTTATGGATAACTACATGAAACAGTACTGCGTATTCTAAAAATAACAAACAGCAAAACACCTGATTCTCTATAAAGAGAATCAGGTGTTTTTTTCATTGAAAGGATGAAATTCAGTTCTATATTAAATCTATGATAAACGAAACATTCCGGACTTTCAAATAATTTATTCTTCTTTTTTTGTCATCTGCTTATAAACCTGATCACCGTAAACAGCGGCTCCCGTTATGAGTATACCCTGTATAGCTGCTTTTACCGTGAATCCCATTATGCCCATAGCGCCTAAAATTCCAAGGGGCAGCAAAATAATCGGAATATATTTATTGGGGATTTTATCGGTTTTACGGATTATCATCCCGATTATATAAATAGCGGGAATGAGAATAAGTCCTTCACCTACAATATAATTTAAAATATCCATTTCTATCACCTCCGTTAACTATAATATTCATTCAGTTTGTGCTGTGATATTTTCAGCTCTCCGGAACGCTTCAACTAAGAGCCTAAAAACATCTTCAGTTGCACTAAAAACAGCAACCCGTTATAACTTTCTTTAAAATTTCATATATTTGACTGTATATCACATTTTCGGAGGGTCTTAATATATGAATTGGCACACCCTGACTCCTGACCAGGCGCTCAAACGTCTTGGTTCAAATGATAAAAACGGTCTTTCACAGCATGAAGCAAATTTACGCCTTGAAAAATACGGTCCCAATGTACTTTCATCAAAAAAGAAAAGAGGAATTGTTAGAAAATTTCTCTCACAGTTCTCTGATTTTATGGTTCTGGTGCTTCTTGCGGCTTCTGTAATATCTTTTCTGACTTCTTATTTCAGCGGCGACGGAGATTATATCGACTCAGTTATTATTCTGATAATCGTTGTGCTGAACGCACTTATAGGAACCATTCAGGAAAGCAGGGCAGAAAAAGCCATTGCGGCATTGCGGAAACTCGCAGCACCCCGTGCAAGAGCTATACGCTCCGGCTCCGTTGTAAGCTGTGCAGCATCCGAACTCGTAAAGGGAGATATAATAATCTTAAAAAGCGGTGACCTTGTTCCCGCTGACTGCCTTATAATAGAAAGCTCTTCACTGAAAGCAGAGGAATCGGCTCTTACGGGAGAATCTGAACCATCCGCTAAAACAGCAGGAATAATCCTGCCTGCTGAAACCCCCTTAGGCGAAAGAAGAAATATGCTTTTCTCAGCCACTCAGATAACTGCCGGTTCATGCCGTGCAGTGGTAACGGAAACGGCAATGGATACTGCCGTCGGTCATATTGCAGGACTTATTGACAGCGAAGAAACTCCCTCAACGCCCCTTCAAAATCGCCTTGCAAAAACCGGAAAACTTTTAGGTGCAGGAGCTCTGGCAATCTGCGCTGTGATATTCTTCATGGGAATTTTAAGAAACGCACATTTTCTTGACAGCTTCATGCTCTCAGTAAGCCTTGCGGTGGCGGCAATTCCGGAGGGACTTCCAGCCGTTGTGACAATTGTCCTTTCCTTAGGCGTTCAGATTATGGCTAAAAACAATGCCATTATAAGACGGCTTCCCGCTGTTGAAACTCTCGGCAGTGCAACGGTAATCTGTTCCGACAAAACGGGAACTCTCACAGAAAACAAAATGACCGTCAAGGGAATATACAGTATAAACGGAGAGGAAAACCTACTTTCCACTTTCGGAAAAAGGCTTCTCACCTGCGGCTGTGTATGCAACAATGCCTTATGGAGTAAGGAAGGCATTATGGGCGAACCTACCGAAACAGCGATTTTATATGCGGGAGAAAAAGCCGGAATAAAAAAGCCAAAGACAGACAGCGAATACACAAGACTTCGTGAAACACCCTTTTCATCTGACCGCAAAATGATGTCTGTACTTGTAAACAGAGGCGGAAAGAAATTTTTAATGGCAAAGGGTGCTCCCGATGTGCTGATTAAGAAATGCACCAAAATCCTGAAAAACGGAAGTGAGGTTCCCATAACATCAGCTGATATTAAAAGAATTGAAAAAATAAATTTGTCCCTTGCTGAAAAAGCGCTCAGAGTCATTGCTGCCGCAGAAAGGTCTGCATCTTCCCTTGATGACACCTCTGAAGCTTCCCTTACTTTTATCGGACTTATTGCCATGGCAGATCCGCCGAGAAAAGAGGCAAAAGAAGCAGTTGCCTTGTGCCGCAAAGCCGGAATTAAAACTGTTATGATAACCGGAGACCACGCTGCAACAGCAAAGGCAATTGCTGCGGAAACCGGCATACTGCGCAGAGATGATACTCTGATGACAGGTGCAGAAATTGATTCTCTCAGTGATGAGCAGTTCCGCAAAAAAATAAATAACTGCCGAGTTTTTGCAAGAGTTACTCCGGCTCATAAAGTAAGGATAGTAAAAGCTTTCCGCTCTTTGGGAGAAGTTGTGGCAATGACCGGAGACGGAGTAAACGACGCTCCCGCTCTTAAAGCCGCCGACATAGGCTGCGCCATGGGTCAGAGCGGAACAGATGCTGCAAAAGCTGCGGCGGATATGATTTTAACCGACGACAACTTTGCAACAATAGTCAAAGCTGTGCGTCAGGGCAGAATAATTTACAGCAACATCAGAAAAACCGTACACTTTCTTTTATCGAGCAATATCGGTGAAATAGTGGTAATTTTTGCCGCATACCTTCTCGGAATGCCTACACCGCTTCTCCCCATTCAGCTTTTATTTGTAAATCTTATAACAGACTCTCTCCCTGCAATGGCGCTGGGCACAGAAAAAGCCGAAAAGGATATAATGCTGCAAAAGCCCCTGAAAACCCACAAAAGCATGTTTTCAGGAGGACTGTGGGCGGATATTCTCTTAGAGGGACTTTTAATTGGCGGACTTTCCCTTGTAAGCTTTACTTTGGGAATGCGTTTATTTGACGCCTCATCACAGCCCTTCATAGGCAGAACTATGGCTTTTGTAACACTCAACATCAGCGAGCTGGTTCACGCTTTCAATATGCGAGGACATATGCCTATGTATAAAATCGGATATTTCTCAAATATGCGCCTTACTCTGACATTTGCACTTTGTATGGCTATTCAGTGGCTGGTTGTAACAATCCCTGCTGCAGCTACAATTTTTTCTCTTGTTCCCCTTTCGGGCAGTGCATGGATTATTGCCCTTGCCCTGTCGGCTGTTCCCTTTATAATGATAGAATCATCAAAAATATTTGATTTTTATAAAAAGGCTCACAAAGCATAATAATTAAACAGATTTATTTTATATTTTTTAAACATTTTTTTTAAAGACTGATAATGCTGAAGCGCTAGTATTTCTGTTGGTGCCATCATAGCTCCTTGATAACCTGCTAAATAATTAGCATATAAACTAATTGCTGCAACAACTGTCTTTCCACTACCAACATCACCTTGAACAAAGCGATACATTAATTTTTGACTTGTTAAATCTATTAATATATCATCAATGACTTTTTTTTGGTCATCTGTTAATTGAAAAGGGAGCTTTTCAATAAAGTGAGTCACTTTTTCTTTGTCTATTAATTTTGAGATACCTATATTTTGTGTGCGATTTTGTTTTATATATTGCATTGTCATTTGAAATTTAAAAAATTCTTCATATTTTAAGTATCTAAGTGCACTAATAACATCACTGCGTGTTTGCGGTTGATGTATTTTAAACAAAGCATCTTCTTTATCTATCAAATGATATTTTTGACATAAATATAAAGGAATAGTATTAGCAATATGTCCTTTATAAAAATTAAGTGCTTTATTGACATAACCCTGAAAACTTTTTTGAGTGAGTCCTTCTTTTAAAGAATATACTGGTGTTATTCCAGAAATTTCTTTTAAGTTCTTTAGTTTTAAGTCACTAGCTGTAATTGCTTTTTTAGAAGCACTGTATTTACCAATAATAGTAAGCATCATTCCTACTTGCATATTCTTTTTCAAAAAATGACGATTAAAAATCGTAATTGTTAATGGTTCTTCATGATAATTAACATGAAAAGTCAATCTTGAAAATCTTCCTTTATAAAAAATTTTAGGTTCATCAATAAGCTGTGCTTCAATAATGACCTTCGATTCATCATGCAATGGTGTTTCTAACATTTCTTCAAAGCGATAAGGATAATGTTGTACTAAATCTTTTACAGTATAAATAGATAATTCATTTAACTGTTCTATTTTATTTTTAT
>OGWT01000113.1_pt1 | contig 56361 bp, 46 predicted proteins | sample 1576101 | NCBI WGS metagenome assembly OGWT01 (sample SAMEA3541481, study PRJEB24748) | human gut metagenome | biome: human gut; feature: human-associated habitat; material: faeces | place: China | collected 2012 | reverse complement strand
CGGAACGCAAGCTTTCACAAACTCAACTTGCCGAAATGGTAGGCGTCTCCCGTAATACCATCAGTTCGATTGAAACAGGTCAGTTTAATCCTACTGCCAAACTTGCTCTCATTTTGTGTATTGCACTTGATAAGAAGTTTGAGGAATTATTCTATTTTGATTGATTAAATCCTGATCGTTCACGGATGTTATTATCAAGCAGAAAATCGGAAACGGTTTTCTGTTTTTTTCTTGGTGTCTTTAGACGTGGAAATAAACTCCAGTTATTGATTTTTCTTTGGATACATTTTTTCAGTCAAAAGTATTTTATATCATTCTTCATAAATCATTTTCTTTGTCATGCCGCCGTCGATAATAAGGTTTGCGCCGTTGATAAAACCATTTTCTTCACGGCACAGGAAAAGGCAGGCATTTACAATGTCCTGAGGCTTTCCAACACGTCCTGATGGATGCTGCTTATGATCTCTTTCCGTTAAGCTGGTGTAGTCGCCAACCTCAATCCAGCCGGGGCTGATAGCGTTTACCGTTATGCCTGTATTGCTAAGAGATACACAAAGGCTGTTCGTCAAGGATACTATACCGCCCTTTGATGCTCCGTATGCTTCCCAGCCTGCTTCGTTCTGATGAAATCTTGTGGATGCAATGTTTACTATTCGTCCATAGCTGCTCCTTTGCTTTTGTGCGATGAACTCTTTGCAGCAGATAAACGCACCTCTCAGGTTAGTGGTGAGTACGTCATCAAATTCTTTTACTGATATTTCATAAACTGATTTATTGAATTTGCTGATTGCGCCGTTATTTATTAAAACGCTGATTTCACCGTATTCCTCAGTAATCTTTTTAAAGCATTGGTGAATCTCAGTTTCGCTGCGTAAATCCATTTTATAAAAATGAATGTTCTTTTCGGAGAAAGAGGTATCAATTATATCAAGGGCAAATACCTCATATTCCTCTTTTGCAAAGCCGATTGCTAAATGGCGTCCTATTCCGGAAGCTCCACCTGTAATAACAGCTCTTTTCATATTACAAAACCGCCTTTCATGTAACAGTTTGTTTTCACTTTGGTTTATTTTACTTTTTTATATGGCAAAAATCAAATGGAAATACGAAAAATTCATTATAAGAGTTTTTCGTTTTTTCTTTTTGAAAGATAAACAAAACAATATGCAATATATAGTTGACATTTGGCAATGTATATTATATAATCAGAACAGCAAGGAGGGAAGATATGAAAAATAAAAAGCTGAAAATCGCAAGAATAGAAGGTGATATGAGTCAGGAAGATTTGGCTAACCGTGTTGGCGTGACACGGCAAACTATAGGATTAATAGAATCCGGAAATTATAATCCTACTTTAAAGCTATGTATTGAAATATGCAAAGCGCTTAATAAAACTTTAAACGATTTGTTTTGGGAGGAACAGTCATGAAAAATAAAAAAATCAAAGATGAACGTATAGTTCAGCTGACAAATAAAATTTTTGGTGAAGCTTTTCTCGTAGTTGTCTTTGGCTTGATAGTTTCAGTTATGGTAAAAGCTTATTTATTTAATCTGCCTGTTACCGAATATGCTTCGGAACTTATAATTGTTGCTTTGTCTATACTTTATGTTGCCGTAAGAAGTATGATTAAGGGAAATACGCTTATAGATGCCTCAAAAAGAGGAAAGCTGTTATCGGTTATTTTGATTTTGCTTTTAAGTATTGGTGTAACCGTTTTAAACGGTATAAAAAACTACGCTTCCTACAAAGAGCTCTATACAGGAATATTTGATATGCATTTTCTTATGGTGCTGTTAGTTTCCTTTATTTCCTCAACCATATTTATTTCATTAGCCTTTTTTCTCATATATGTGCTTCATAAAAAAGGTCAGCAGAAAATTGAAAAAGAAATAGACGAAGAAGAAAATCAGTAAGTTTATATTACAAACCCGCCTCAAAACAGCTTAGCTTGTTCTGAGACGGGTCTTTTCATATAGGATAATCAGATCTCAATTCAATCAGTTTGAACCGTTGGGATACTTTTTGTATCCGGGATGTCTGCCTGTTACACCGTAGTTTTTACGCATATCAATAAGGCGGTCAATGTTTTCTCTTGAAATTTCCTTTGCACCGCCCAGAAGATGTGCGTTAAGGCTGATCTTTGCGAAAAGCTCAAGGGTTTCCATACGGTAGTAGGCTGTCATAAGGTCTGCGCCTACTGAAAGTGCGCCGTGGTTCTGTAAAAGCAATACGTCATGCTCGCCGAGATAGGGTGCGATGTTGTCGGGAACCTCATAGGTTGAGGGTGTGCCGTATGGTGTTACGGGAATTGAACCGATAGCTATAACAGTTTCAATCATTGAATACTCATCAAGAGCCTTGTTTGCAACTGCATAGCCTGTTGCGGTTGGGGGATGAGCGTGGAGAACAGCTCCTACATCGTCACGCTCTTCATAGCAGCGAAGATGCATTTTAATCTCAGATGAGGGACGGTATCCGTCGAGAGCGTCGATGATGTTGCCGTCCTTGTCGATATGTACAAGCTTTTCGGGTGTGATAAAGCTTTTGCTGATTCCTGTGGGGGTAGCGAGGAATGTTCCGTCCTCAAGCTTTACGGAAACGTTTCCGTCGTTGGCGGCAACCCAGCCGAGCTGCCACATTTTATAGCATACATCGCAAATCTGCTTGCGAAGCTCATAGTATTTCATTGTGTTTTCTCCTTAGAATTTGCTTTTATTTTTCCGTGACTTTTTTGAAAGTTTTGTAATACTCTTCCCATTTTTCGGTGTCACAGGGGGAGTAGGTTTTGATCTCTTCCGATCTGCTTATAATCTCCCTTGCCTTGGCTGCATTTTCGATTTTTCCGCAGGCTATAAGCTGAACAGCGGCGTTTCCGAAAGCTGTGGCTTCAACAGGGCCAGCATATACTGTGCAGCCGCAGGCATTGGCGGTGAAGCGGCAAAGCTGTTCACTCTGAGATCCTCCGCCTACAATGTGGATTGCATTGTACTTTTTGCCTGTGCATTTTTCTATTTCCAGCAAAGCGGTTTTGTACTTCATCGCAAGGCTTTCGTTTATGCACCTGACAATTTTGCCGACTGTTTCGGGAACTTTCTGACCTGTTTTTTCACAGTATTCCCTGATTCTTTTCGGCATATTTCCCGAGGGAGTGAAAACCGGGTCATCAGGGTCTATAAAGCAGGCGAAAGGCTCCGCTTTTTCTCCCAGAGATTCAAGCTCTCCGAAAGAGTATTCATTGCCCTCTTTTGCCCAGCGACGGCGGCTCTCCTGAATAAGCCAAAGACCTATAATGTTTTTAAGGAAAGAGGTTTTGTTCTCTGCTCCCGTCTCATTTGTAACATTGCAGGTTTTGGAATTTTCATCAATTACCGGAGCGTCAAGCTCAGTTCCGAAAAGTGACCATGTTCCGCAGGATAGGAAGATGAAATCCTTTTCCTTTGCAGGGGAGGCGAGCATGGCGCTCTGAGTGTCGTGGGAAGCGGCAGTGACAACTTTTATCTTGTCTACCGAAAGCTCCTCACATATATCGTCTCTGAGAGTGCCAAGTACCGTTCCGCTGGGAACAATAGGTGCAAGCTTATCCTTTGAAATTCCCGCCTTTTCGAGAATTTCCTCTGACCACTGTTTTGTCCTTGCATCCATAAGGGAAGAGGTAGAAGCGATTGATATTTCACTTTTCTTTTCCCCGGAAAGGAAGAAGTTTAGAAGGTCTGGGATAAACATAACTTTATCGGCTCTTTCAAGAGCGGCAGGACGTGTTTTCTTAAGGGCGAGAAGCTGGAAAAGAGAGTTTATCTCCATAATCTGATTGCCGGTTATGTCATAAACTTTCTCAAGACTTAAAAGCTTTTCGGCTTCCTCTAAAATGCCTTTTGTCCTTTCGTCACGGTAGTGAACAGGGTTTTCAATAAGGTTTCCGTCTTCATCAATAAGACCGAAATCAACGCCCCAGGTGTCAACGGCAATGCTCTCGATTTTACCGAGAGATTTTGCCTTGACAAGACTTTGCTTTATTTCAAAAAACAGTCTTAAAATGTCCCAGTACATACTGCCGTTTACGATGACCGGATCATTTGAAAAACGGTGTATTTCTTTGAGAGTTATTTTTTCTCCGTCAAAAGTGGCTGCTATGGCTCTGCCGCTTGATGCGCCGAAATCCATTGCAAGAACTGTTGTGTTACTCATATGTCCACCTTATTTTTTGTACATGGGGCCGTATGCAGCACAGGCTCTGAAATCCTGTCCCTCTTTGTCCATGCCGAATGCGTTCCATGCGGCGGGACGGAAGATCTTATCTTCGTCAACGTTGTGCATTGAAACGGGAATACGAAGCATTGAGCAAAGGGTGATAAGGTCTGCGCCGATGTGGCCGTAGCTGATTGCGCCGTGGTTTGCGCCCCAGTTGTTCATAACGTCGTATGCTGTCTTGAATGCGCCCTTTCCTGTTGTTCTGGGGGCGAACCATGTGCAGGGCCATGTATAGTCTGTACGCTTCCAGAGCTTATCGGATACCTCGTCGGGAAGCTTGATTGTCCAGCCCTCTGCAATCTGTACAACGGGGCCGAGACCCTTAACAAGGTTAAGTCTTATCATTGTGCAGGGCATTTCAGCCTCTGTAAGGAATCTTGAAGAATATCCGCCGCCTCTGAAATAGCCGAAGTCTGCGGAGTTCCATGTGGTAGCGTCAAGGATAGCTTTCTGGTCTTCCTCTGTAACATCGAACCACTGTTTCATTGTACCGTTGCCGTTTTCATCTTTTGCCTGTCCGCAGGCGTCAAGGCACGCAGCGCCGGAGTTGATAAGGTGAATGAATCCGCCGGCTTCTTTTGCCACGCCTTCAATGTCATAGCCTGTTGCCTTCTTAACAGCTTCGGGGCTCCAGTATGTACGTACGTCTGCGAAAATCTGAGCTCTGTTTGTAAGGAGCTTCATGAACATCATGCCGAGACCGTTGAGAACGTCGTTTTCTGTTGCAAGGATGTATGGCTCTCTTGCTCCGTTCCAGTCAAAGGATGTGTTGAGCAGTGCCTCTGCAAAGTCGCAGTTGGGATAGAAGTCAGTCCACTGTCTCTGACCCTGGAAACCTGCTGCGATTGCGTTATGTCCTACACGCTCTTCCTCACAGCCCTCGGGAAGATTTTCGTTGCCGTTCATAAGGTCCTTGATAATGCACATCATCTTGACAACAAACTCCCAGTCCTTTTCTTTCTCTTCGGGAGTCTTCTGAACCTCGGGAGGATTCTTGTCAAATCCTTCCTTGCAGTTTTCCTTTGTCCATTTGAGAGCTTTCTGGAACTCTGCCTCGTCATAGATTCCGTTTGCCATTCTTCTGATGATTTCAACCTCGTCAACGGACTCAACTCTCATGCCGAGATAGTCTTCGATGAAAGCGGGGTCAATAATTGATCCGCCGATGCCCATGCAGATTGAGCCGATCTGAAGATATGACTTGCCTCTCATTGTAGCTGCTGCAACTGCGCATCTGCCGAAGCGGAGAAGCTTTTCTTTAACGTCCTCAGGAATTGAAGTGTCGTCAGCCTCGCAGACATCATGACCGTATATGCCGAAAGCGGGGAGACCTTTCTGTGCGTGAGTTGCAAGAACTGATGCAAGATAAACTGCGCCGGGACGCTCAGTTCCGTTAAAGCCCCAAACGCCTTTGATTGTTGAGGGCTCCATGTCCATTGTTTCAGCGCCGTAGCACCAGCAGGGTGTAACTGTAAGGGTGATGTCAACGCCGGCTTTCTTGAACTTGTCAGTGCAGGCTGCTGCCTCTGCAACACGGCCGATAGTTGTATCGGCAATGATTACCTTTACAGGTTCGCCGTTTGAGTACTTGATGTTTTCCTCAAAAAGTTTTGCAGCGGCTTTAGCCATGTTCATTGTCTGCTCCTCAAGGGATTCACGAACCTTAAGATAGCCTCTTCTGCCGTCGATTGTGGGTCTGATTCCGATTACGGGGTAATCGCCTATAAGTCTGCTTTTTGCCAATTTAAAAACCTCCTTGAATTTTTTACGGTTTTATTGATAATTGAATTATATCAGCTGATATGCTAAAATACTTGTGCTATTTGACCCTAAAAGTATAACGATTTTCCTTTTTGGAGGCAAAAATGAACTATACGGACTATTACGAGAAAAAAACACATGGTTCTTCATCCTTTCCGCTCCAGTATTATTTTGTAAATTTTTCGCATCCCCAGTATTTGATGCCCGCTCACTGGCACCGTGAATTTGAAATTATCAGAGTTCTGGAGGGGGAGCTGTGTCTTCTTGTGGATACAGTTGAATATACTCTTAAAAAAGGCGATATGGTTTTTGTAAACTGCGGATGCCTCCACAGCGGAAATCCCCAAAACTGCGTATATGAGTGTATAGTTTTTGATATGTCAATGCTGGCAAAAAGCAGGAGCGATGCCTCTGCGAAATATCTTTCTCCCCTTGCAGGACAGACCCTTGCAGTAAAGACCTTTTTCCCTACCGGAACTGATGAAAGGATATCCGAAAAAGTAAACCTGCTTTTTGAAACGGTGAAAAACGAAGAGCCTTTTTATGAGCTTTTAGCTTACAGTGTTCTTTACAGTATTTTTTATCTTCTGTTAAAAAACTCCTATACGGTTTCCCTTGGAATTTCCGCCAAAAACCGTGAAGAACTTGAGGCTGTACGCAATATTATCGAGTGGATAGAGAATAATTACTCCGGTGAAATAACACTTCAGAAGCTTTCAGCTATTTCGGGTCTGAGCGAAAAAAGACTTTGCAGCGTCTTTAAACTTTATACTTCGAGAACTCCCATAGATTATGTTAATTTCTACCGTATTGAATGTGCCTGCCAGTGTATGCTCAGCGGTAATATGGGTGTTACTCAGACGGCTTTTAACTGCGGATTCAATGATTTAAGCTATTTTATAAAGACCTTCAAAAGATATAAAGGCGTAAGTCCCAAGCAATATGCTCTGCGCTCAAAATGAAACAGTGTACAAAAAACAAACTTTTTTATTGTTAAATTAAATAATTGACTTTAAATTCTATTTTGTTAAACTGTTTATATTATTTTATTCAGCGACTAAATAAATATAGAGCTGAGCGGAGGGATGATTTGATTATGTCAAAAAAAGTAATTGCAGTAATTTCAGTTGCAGTTGTACTGATTATTGCTGCAGCGGTAGGTCTGTTTTTATTTTTCCGTACCGGCGGGCCTTACAGCGGAAAAGTAACTGAAGCAGATACGGGAAATCCTGTATCCGGCGTTATGGTTACTGACGGAAGAAATGTCGTAAAGACTGATGAAAACGGACAGTTCACCCTTAAGGGGTACAGAAAAACACGTTTTATCACTATTACTACCCCCTCAGGATACACCTGTGAGAATTTTTATATTTCCGCATCCAAGGATACTGAGGAATATAACTTTGCTCTCACAAAGGATGAGAGAACAGCAGCCGAGGATCACTCTTTTATTCAGATTTCTGATACTGAAATCGGAGAAAACGGAGTGGGCGACTGGCTTAACTATGTAAAGAAGGCAGTTGCAGATGAAAAGCCTGCATTCCTTATACATACAGGTGATATCTGCTATGAGCCGGGACTCAAACGTCATAAATCAGATATGAATACCGAGAATATGGGACTGCCTGTATATTACACAATAGGCAACCACGACTATGTTGAGGGCAAATACGGCGAGGAGCTTTATGAAAGCATTTACGGCCCTACATGGTATTCTTTCAATGTAGGCAACGTACATTATGTTGTAACTCCTTTCATTGGCTGGGCAGATTATAAATCAGGCTATAATGACAAAGACAAGTGGAAGTGGCTCGAAAACGACCTTGAAAATATCGATCACGATATGAAGGTTGTAATTTTCAACCATACAAAATCTCCGTCAGAGGATTATGTTATCAGCTTCAGCGGAAGAGATCTTGACCTTAAAAAGCATAATCTTATTGCATGGGTTTACGGACATTATCACAACAATCATGTTGAAATGCAGAACGGTGTTCTTTCCGTAAGCACAGCACGTCCTGACTGTGGCGGAATAGATCAGTCAGTAAGCGGAGCAAGACTTTTAAATGTAAATGCAGCCGGTGAAATTTCCACCAGCATGATTTATTATGATTATGATGTCACAAAGACTCCGGAAGCCGAAAAGGCAGTCTGGACACAGCAAATGAGCGGAAACGTAGTTTTCTCAGATCCGCTGTATTATGACGGTAAAGTTTACGCTGCAACAAGCTATGATGATTATCCTGCTAAATGCGGAGTATACTGCATGGATGAAAAAACAGGCAAGCAGCTTTGGTTCACCGAAACCAAAAACTCAGTTAAGAGCAAACTGGTTATGGAGAACGGAAAAATCTATACACAGTCTGCTGAAGGATATGTATACTGCATTAATCCCGGCGACGGCAAGGTTATATGGGAGAAGCAGATTCCTGTTGGAAACGGACTCAATACCTGTTCCGGAATATGCGCTGATAACGGTGTAATATATGCCGGCAATGCTTCCTATGTAACCGCATTAAACGGTGAGACAGGTGAAATTGTCTGGGAGAACGACAGAGGCAAAGGAGAAACTTCTCCTGCTGAATTTGTAGTTGCAGGGGATAAGCTTATTGTAAGCTCACACTGGGATGCTCTTGTAGCTCTCGATAAGAACACAGGAAAGCAGCTTTGGGAAAACAAGGATGAGGATATACGTTTCAGAAGTTCCACTCCTGCTGTGGTAGATGAAAATACACTCATAGTAGCTGATGATGATTCTATAATGCTCGTAGATGTGGCAACAGGAAATATTACAAATAAAACAACTATGGAAGACTATAATTTCTCTTCCAGTGCAAAGCCTCTTGTTTCGGGAGATATGGCATATATACCAACAGCCACAAAGGGAGTTCTGGCTTATTCTCTCACTGAAAAGAAAGTAAAATGGGAGCTTCCTGTGGGTAAGGCACTTGTCTATACAGCTCCGTATACTTCCGGCGATTCTCAGACCGTTGAAAGCGACATAGTCGAAAAGGACGGAAAGCTGATTTTTGCGGCTTCTGACGGTTATGTGTATATTGCTGATAAATCCGGTGCTGTTTTAGAAAAAATTAATATAGGCTCCCCTGTACTCTCAACACCTGTTGTTCTTGAAGATGCGTTGGTTGTCGCAGATTTTTCGGGAAGGCTTATAAAAGTTCAGCTTTAATAATAATTTATTGATTTTAAGTGTTTATTAAGCTTAAATATTTTGTCAAAGCGTTAAGTTGAGAACACACAGGAAATACAAAAAATCCGCAGAATTTTATGTCTGCGGATTTTCTTTGTCTTAAATGAGAAAATAACGGTTCTTGTATTTTATTTGATGATGTAATATTATGTAAGTATATTAATTCATGTTATTTTGGGGTGGTGTTTGTTTTGCTGAAAGCTATATCACTTGTGGGACTTCTTATATATTTTGCGGTGCTGCTTATAGCGGTTACAAAGGAAAAGAAAAACCATACTGTTGAAGATTACTTTTTTGCAGGAAGAACACTGCCGTTCTGGGCGCTTTCCATTACGTTCATTGCTTCTTGGTGGGGAGCGGGTTCGGCAATTTCCACTGCTGACCTTGCTTACAGTGACGGACTGGGAGCCTTTTGGTACTATGGTGTGCCGGTGCTTCTCTCTACTTTTCTCATGATTCTTGGCGCTAAAGGCATACGCCGTGTAGGGGGTATCTCACTCAGGGAGAAATGATGAGCGCAAGATGCTCTCCACTTGCAGCAAAGCTTCTTTCGGTTATGATTCTTGTATTCATGACTCTTAATGCAGCATCCCAAATGGTGGGTATAGGAAGCTTTTTCGGAACATACCTCGGCATGAACTATGAAGTTGCCGTACTGGTGGGTACGGGTATAGTTCTAATTTATTCAATATTTGGTGGATTCCGTGGAGTTGTGCTTACGGATATTATTCAGTTTGTGCTTCTTGCAATTTCCGCTCTGATTGTATTTATCGTTGCAATGGTAAATTCAGGTGGATTTGACAATATCGCTCTTGCAGCTGAGCAGGCGGAAAAAACAGGATATATGAGTTTTTCCGCAGGAGCACAGAAATATATGGTTTATGTAATAACCTTCGGTGGAGCATGGGTTATTCAGGCAAATGTATGGCAGAGAATTTCCGCTGCAAGGAACGACAAAGACGCAAGAAAAATGACCGTCATGAGCTTCTTTGCATATATTCCACTCTATCTCATGGTAGTGTTTACCGGTATGGCGGGAATAACACTTTTCGATAAGCTCCCTCAGGGCGGAGTAGTTACAGCTATTGTAACGCAGTACATGAATCCGGTGCTTGGAGCTTTGGTGTTTGTGGGAATTTCTGCTGCTATTATGTCCACAATGGATTCCCTTACAATACCGGTGCAATGACCCTTTCCATAGACCTTGTAGAAAAAAGGAGAGCGAAGAAAAGAAGCTTAAGTTTTCGAGGTTCGCCACTCTTCTTGTAACGGCAGTTGCGCTTCTTATTTCACTTAGAATAAGATCCATTCTGGAAATTTCATGGATGGCTTCCGATATAATCACCACAGGCGTATTTGTGCCCCTTGTAATGGGATTTTTCTGGAAAAGAGGAAACAGCAAGGGAGCGGTGGCTTCGATGGCTGTTGGAATTGTATATTGTCTTTATAATCTGATTATAGGCTTCGGTGTTAAGCTTCCGTCATTCTGGGAACCGCAGTCGGCGCTTCAGGTGATTTTCGGAGTAGGATTATCTCTTGTTGTCTATGTTTTTGTAAGTTTGATTACTCCGTCAGAAAAAGAAAAAGCGGAAGTATTTATTAAAAAGTCGAAAGGTGAAAACATATCTGAGAAGCAAAAGAGCAGTCAGAGGGGATATAAAGGAGGAACAGCGGTGACACGGAAAAAAATTGCCGTCGGTGCAACCATAATATTTATTTTGATTTTTACAATTTTTTCTCTGGTGTTTTCTGTTGACACTAATCAGAGTGAACTGCTGGAAAATGCAAGTGATATAGAAAGTTTTGATTTCAGCAAAAATATAGGCTATATTGGAGTGGAAGCCTTTGAAGCTTATCCCCAGAAAATGTATACTCCGGAGGATTTTAAAGGCGAATCTGCAGAGATGCTTTCATCTGTTTCAGTCAAAGGAAGCAGAGCGACCAAGATATGTACATACAGAATTTTAATTCCTCTGCCTGTAGGTAAAGTGTTTTCAATATATGAAAACAGCACTTCCAACTTTCAGAAAATATGGGTTGACGGAGAACTTATGATTCAGTCCGGTTCTGCCAATGCCATAAAAGATGGAAGTCTTGCCCAGGAACCCAGATGTAATTTTGCAAGCTTTACAGTAAAAAACGAACTTACTGAAATTATTGTCCAAAGAAATGATATAACAAGAATGACAAAGGAATCTTTTAGCGGACTTTATGTGGGAACATCGTCCATGCTCAGCGGACTTACGAACCTGATGTTTTTTTCAAACACATTGCCCATTGGTGCAGTGCTTGCAATTATGCTAATATTTTTTGCCACATACATATTTTTTACAAGGTACAGAAGATTTTTGTGGTTTTCCTGTACCTGTGGAGCTTTAACGGCAAGTGAACTGTTTTCGCCGCCGCAGATATTTGCCATGCTCTATCCTGACACGGGCTGGCAATTCAGAATGAGATTTGATAGTATCGCAGGTTTTCTATTCCTGTTTTTCGTATTACTGTATTTAGATAAGATGTATGAAAATGCTATGGGGAAAATAACTAAGCTTATAGTGTATATTTTGGCGGGAGTAAGTGCTGTCCTGTGTGCTTTACTTCCATTTGACGTGTATTTAAAGCTTTTGGCTCTTTCTCCATATATTTTGAGTCTCTGCGGAGTAATAATAATTTTCTCCATACTTATCGGCGTTGCAAAATGGTATTTTTCCGAAAAGTATATGCTTAAAAGCGAACAGATGCTTATACTGATAGGCGGTGTGGTATTTGGATTTTTGGCATTTCTTGATAGTATAGTTTACATTAATTACGGTGATACCAATATTCTTGAAGCCGGAGCCTTGATTTTTGTTTCCGCAAACGCCATAGCTCTTACAGTTAACTTTATGAGAACTGAAAATGAGCTTAAAGAGAGCAGAAAAAGAGAACTTGAAGTTATAAGGGAGAAAAATAACCTCACAGAACTTTCAAAAATGAAAGCGGATTTCATGGCAAATGTAGGACATGAGCTGAAAACGCCCCTTACTGTTATGGGAAGCTATGCAGGACTTACCATCAAACAGATTGAGAAAAATGCAGTTACTTCTGAAACAGTTAAGAACCTTGATGTTATTCAGCAGGAAGCTGTGCGACTTGGACTTCTTGTTGAGCAGTTAAGTGCTTCTGCATGTGACAGACATAACGAAATAATAATAGGTACTGTAAATGTAAGGGAACTTTTCATCAGAACGGAAAAATTCTGTACTCCTGTTTGCAGCAAAAATCACAATATCATTTTGGTTAATTTCCCTGAAGAAAATCTTTTTGTCAAAGGCAACGATGACGCTTTGTTTCAGGTTTTATATAATCTTATTACCAATTCAAACCGTCACACCCAAGACGGAAAGATAATTTTAAGTGCCGAACGGCTTTATAAATCTGTTCGTATTTCTATAATGGATAGCGGAGAAGGTATTGCCAGCGAGAAATTGCCCTATGTGTTTGAGAGAGGATACAGCGGAGACAACAGCAGCGGTATAGGTCTTTCACTCTGTCGTGAAATAATCGAAAGCTTTGGAGGCAGCATCAGAATAGATAATGTCCTTTCAGGCGGAGCTGTTGTTACAATTCTTTTGCCCGTTGAAGGAGGCGATAATAATGAGCAAAAATCTCATATTACTTATTGAAGATGATCCGGATATTGCATCTGCAAACAGAATAATGCTTGAACTTGAGGGATACAGTGTCATTGAGGCAAGAACTCTTAAAAAGGGCAAAGAGCTGGTGGAAAACTCATCTCCTGATTTGGTTGTAATGGATATAATGCTTCCTGACGGCAACAGTCTTGATTATTGCCGTGAGCTCAGGGGCAAAAGCGGTGTACGTATTTTGTTTTTGAGCGCATTGGGTACAAAGGAAGATATTGTTGAAGGTCTCAGAGCGGGAGGCGACGACTATCTTGCAAAGCCGTATATTATGGACGAGCTTATTTTGAGAATACAATCGCTTATGCGCAGAGGAAATATGGAACAGGAAGAGATGAATCCCAAGGGGCTGACATTTAACAGTCTTTCAAATCAGGCTTTTTATGACGGCAAGGATCTTATGCTAAAACCAAAGGAATATGCGGTTTTAGAGCTTCTTAATAAAAATAGGGATTATTATCTTTCGGCGGAAGAAATATATTCCGCTGTATGGAATATAGACGGCGGCGATGATTTAAGCACCGTACACAATCACATTTACAGTTTAAGAAAAAAGCTTACAGGAACCGGATATTCAATAGAACTCAAGCGAGGCAGAGGCTATCAGCTTAAAGAAACATAAAAAAATCTCAATATAATATCTCAATCTCATCAAAAAAAGAGATTGAGATATTTCTTTATATCTAAATTTGTTGTAAACTAAAGCCACAGTTAAATAAGCGGTTTGGTTAGAACCCACAGGTAGAGCCCTCTTCAGTATCAAAGGAGGCAGCAGCTGACACAGGGAAGCAATATGTATTTATGATGCGTATTGGTGGCAGGTGTTGAATTTTGACGCTTTAAGAGCAGCAAACTGGATAAATATCCATGTTTCTCCGGAGTGTCGCATAGAGTCGGCGGTTGTGGTTTCAGCTTTCCTGTCAGACAGCAGGAGCCGCATTAGCCGGCAGGACCTTATGGGCCTGCCTTTTTTTTGCTATCTGTGGTTTTAGCGTATTAATACGTACAAGTTAACTGGCTTAAAAATGTTAAAAGTTTAACGAAATTGCGATAATGATATTGATTTATGGGTAGAATTGTATTAAAATAATGGCGTAGCAACGATAAAAATGTTGTTGCTGCACATATTTTACTAAAAATAGTGGGAGGTTATTCCAATGGCTCGTTTTACATTACCCAGAGATATCTATTTCGGAAAAGGTACAATTGATGAACTTAAAAATCTTACCGGCAAGAAGGCAATTGTAGTTGTCGGCGGCGGCTCAATGAAGCGTTTCGGATTTTTGGATAAGGTAGTTGAAAACCTTAAGGCCGCTGGAATAGAAACCAAACTTTTTGAAGGTGTAGAGCCCGATCCGTCTGTTGAGACAGTAATGAAGGGCGCTGCTGTTATGAGAGAGTTTGAGCCCGACTGGATTGTTGCAATAGGAGGAGGTTCCCCCATTGATGCGGCAAAGGCAATGTGGGCTTTCTATGAATATCCCGATGTTAAATTTGAGGATTTGTGTGTTCCTTTCGGATTCCCGACTCTCAGACAGAAGGCACGCTTCCTTGCTATACCCTCAACCTCAGGTACAGCAACAGAGGTAACGGCTTTCTCCGTTATTACTGACTATCAGAAAGGTATTAAATATCCTCTTGCCGACTTTAATATCACACCCGATGTTGCAATTGTAGATCCCGACCTTGCAGAGACAATGCCTCCGAAGCTCGTTGCTCACACAGGTATGGATGCTCTTACCCACGCAATTGAGGCTTATGTATCAACAGTTCATTCACCCTTTACCGATCCTCTTGCCATAAAGGCAATTCAGATGGTTATGCAGTATCTCCCCGCATCATTCGACGGATGCATGGCAGCCAGAGAGCAGATGCACTATGCACAGTGTCTTGCAGGAATGGCATTCTCAAATGCCCTTCTCGGCATAGTTCATTCAATGGCTCACAAGACAGGCGCAGCTTTCAGCACAGGCCATATTCCTCACGGATGCGCAAACGCAATTTATCTTCCTTATGTTATCAAATATAATGCGAAAGTCATGGATGCCGCAAAGCGTTATGAGGACATTGCAAATGCACTGGGCCTTGACGGCGTAGAGGCTCTTTGCCGCAGAATAGACGAGTACAATGTTAAACTCGGAATACCAAAGACACTTAAAGATTTCGGTATTGTTGAGGAAGAGTTCAAAGAAAAGCTTTCCGCTATTGCAGAAAATGCAATCGGCGATGCATGCACAGGCTCCAATCCCAGAGTTCCCACTCAGGAGGAAATGGAGAAGCTCTTCACAGCTATCTACTACGGCGAAGAGGTAGATTTCTAAAGGTACAAATTGAAAGAGGACATCCGAAAGGGTGTCCTCTTTTTTGCTGTTACGGTAGAATACACTGAAATGTTATGATATAGTAAATATATGATTTAATAGCAAGGCGGGGTATGCTGTGGTAAAGTATGTAAGAGATTCCTACAATAAAATCTGTGATCAATGGAGTGATTTTTGCGGCAAGAGAAAAGTAAATAAATGCATTGTGGATTTTACTCAGTTGCTGGAACCAGGTTGCAGAGTTTTAGATGTAGGCTGCGGAACCGGTTATCCCATTGCGGCTTATCTCGTAGAGAACGGGTTTTCTGTCACCGGAGTTGATATTTCCGAAGAAATGATAAAAAGAGCCAAAAGCCTGAAACTGCCCAATGCCGAATTTTTTACAGAAGACATTCTGAATTTTCATTCCAATAAAAAATTCTCAGCTGTAATTGCCTTTGATTCACTTTGGCATATTGAGCATGACCGGCAGGAGGATATATATGGAATTTTATCTTCATTTATGGTAAGCGGCGGTATGCTGCTTTTTACTCACGGAAGGACAGACGGTGAAATTATCAGTGAAATGTTCGGCGAAAAGTTTTATAACAGCGCCATAGACGGCGAGAGAATAAAGAGTTTGCTCAAAGAAAACAGTTTTGAAATTTTGTCATTTATTGAGAATTATATAGAGGAGACCACAGGGGACAGGGATTTACTGGTGATTGCGAAGAAGCTTTGATATTTTACAAAGCGGCAAGCATGGAAAAATATCCTGTTAAAATGAAGTTTTAAAACCTTGACAAACAACAGCTAATAATTCATTATATTGTAAATGAAATTTTATAAACAGAATTTTGGAGATGACTTTTTTGAATTACATAGTATCATTCAGTCCAACGGGAAAAAGCTTTAACGCTATGAGAAAGCTCGGTGAACTTCTGGGCAGAGATTTTAAGGAGATAGACCTTTGCTCATTGAAAGAAAGAGAGAAGAAAACAGAGTTTAAAAGCGATGACTTTGTAATAATCGGCTCTCCTGTATATGGCGGCAGAATCCCGCCTGTTGAAGGACTGTTTTTGAATATTTTCGGTGAAAACACACCCTGTGTTGTATGTTCCTGTTTCGGAAACCGTGACTATGATGATGCACTTTTGGAGTTAAAGAATAAAGTAGAGTTACAGGGCTTTAAATGCATAGGAGCCTGTGCTCTTGTAATACCTCATGTTTATTCCAAAGTGCTGGGCAAAGATCGTCCCGATGAAAAGGATATTGAAGAGATGAAAGGCTTTGCTGAGAAAATTAACGAAAAGCTCCGCACAGGCGATTTGTCAGAAATAACCGTTAAGGGAAACTTTCCTTATAAAGAATGGAAGATGAATGGCAATGTTCCTGTGCCGGACGAAAATTGCATAAAATGCGGCAAATGCGCTGCTGTATGTCCTGTGGGGGCTATCAGCAATACGGATTTCAGAGCCGATGAAAAACTCTGCATAAGATGCACAAAGTGTTTATATGTATGTCCCATATCATGCCGTAAAATGGATTTTTCAGCTGTTACAAAGCGACTTGAGGAAAACTTCTCAAGACGAAAAGATAATGAGTATTTTATTTAAATCAGGAGGATAAAATGAGTATTTCTAAGCCGTTTACAGTTTTTGGACCGGGACTGGGTGGACCATCCGAAAATTATAGAATTCCGTCAATGGTTGTTACAAAAAGCGGAGTGGTTGTCGCCTGTGCCGATGCAAGATATTTTACAGGTCAGGACAATCCCAACAGAATTGACAAAGTAATATGCCGCAGCACCGACAGCGGTGAGACATGGCAGGAATTTATATTGGCCGTAGAGGAGCACGGTACATCAAAGGAAACCTCTTCCGCTGCAATTGATCCGTGTATGGTTTATGTTGAAGAAATCAACCGAATATATATGCTTTACTGTTCCACTCCGTCAGGTGTCGGAATTCTCAACTGTGAGTGTTCCACCGGTGAGGATAATGAGGGAAATCTCATTGTCCTTGGCAGAAAAGGCAAGGATAAATACGTTCTCAAAAACGGATATCTTTACAAAAACTCAAATGAGAAAACCGAATATGCCGTTGATGAAAAGGGAAATGTATCCAAAAACGGTGAATTTATCTGCAATATACATATAGGTGAAGAATTTAAAATTGTAAATACCGCATGGCTTATGATTTGTCACAGTGACGATGAGGGACTTACATGGTCAAAGCCGGTGTCACTTAATCTCGGTATCAAGAAAAAGTTTATGAGCTTTATAGGCCCCGGCCCCGGTGTGGGAATTGTTGTAAAACAGGGTAAATATAAGGGAAGAATAGTTTGTCCTATTTATTACGGAACTCATAAAAAGCTGCTCACTCTTTCATGCACCTGTATTTACAGTGATGATATGGGTAAAACATGGCATATGGGTAAATCGCCCAATACAACAAGAAAGATAGGTCCGGTCAAGGCAAATCATATGTGGACCTTTGAGCCTTTTATGCTTACAGAGTCTCAGCTCATTGAGCAGAAGGACGGAGTATTAAAATACTTTATGCGTAATCACAGCTCCAAGAGAAACGTTGCGGTGGCATATAGTTACAACGGCGGAGAAAGCTGGGAGAATTTCCACCATGATGAGAATCTGCCCCAGTGCATCTGTCAGATGTCCGTCATCGCTCTGCAAAATATGGATAAGCCTTATGTAGTTTTCCTTAATCCCGCCAGCAAAAAGGCGAGGGAAAACGGAGTGGTGCGCCTTTCTGAAGACGGAGGAGAAACATTCAAATACTCAAGACAGATTAAGGAAGGCCCCTTTGTTTACAGCACCATTGCACAGCTTCCAGACGGCACAATTGGAGCAATGTATGAGCCTGATTTGGAGTGCCGTCAGATAGACTTTGTAAAATTCACCCTTGACTGGATAAAGGGCGAAGAGTAAGAAAAAATCTTTTAAAACAATAAACGGCTTTTGCATTTGTAAAAGCCGTTTTGCTTTATAATGTCGAAATTTTACGAATTAAATAATTCTTGAATGTTTAGATTTGACAGAGCAAATGCTCGAAAAAAACAATCGGCATTATATGTTCTGAATATTTTTAGACATGTTTATATAAAATCCAACAAAAAACATTGACAGACAATGTCAAAAACAGTACAATAAACCTAATATTATTCAGGAGGGATAAAACAAATGGTAGGTACCTTTTGGTCGCTTATTCCGCCGATTGTTGCTATTGCTCTGGCTCTTATAACAAAGGAAGTTTATTTTTCTCTGCTTATAGGAATTATTTCAGGCGCACTGTTTTTCACCGGTTTCAATCCTGTTAAGACAGTTGAGACAACATTTGGCATTATGGGCGAAAAAATCGGCTCAAATGCAAATATAATAATTTTCCTGGTACTTCTGGGAATACTGGTAGCTCTTATGGCTAAATCCGGCGCTTCAAGAGCATATGGTAACTGGGCATCAAAAGCCATTAAGACAAAGAGAGGCGCTCTTGCGGCAACTTCCGGTTTAGGCGTTCTCATTTTTGTTGATGACTATTTTAACTGCCTTACTGTCGGTACTGTAATGTCACCTGTTACAGACAGACATAAAATTTCAAGAGCAAAGCTTGCTTATATAATTGACGCAACTGCTGCTCCCGTATGTATTATAGCTCCAATTTCCAGCTGGGCAGCTGCTGTTGGTTCATCACTGCCTGAGGGAAGTACCATTGACGGATTCAATCTTTTCCTCAGAACAATACCTTTTAACATTTACGCACTTCTCACAATTGTGATGATTGTTTTCCTCATAGTATTTAATTTTGATTTCGGTCCCATGAAAAAATATGAGGTTCTCCACCGTGAAAAAGAGACAACCAACGAAAACAGCGAGAGAGATGCAATCAAAGTTACCGGTAAGGGAAAGGTTATGGATCTTATAATTCCAATAGTTTCTCTTATTGTTTTCTGTATAATGGCAATGCTTTATACAGGCGGAATCCTTGAAGGCGAAAACGTAGTTACAGCTTTCAGTAACTGTAATTCTTCACTTTCACTTGTTCTCGGTTCTTTCTTCGCTCTTGTTGTTACATTTATTCTTTATATGTCACGCAGAGTAATCACTTACAAGGAGTTCACCGACAGCGTTATAGAGGGATTCAGAGCAATGGTTCCCGCTATTGCAATTCTTTCTCTTGCATGGACTCTCAGCGGCGTTTGCAGCGCAGATTACCTTGATGCAGGCGGATATGTAAGACATGTTGTTGAAACATACAGTATTCCCATGACCATAATGCCCGGCGTATTCTTCCTTATCGCTTTGGGACTTGCCTTTGCAACAGGAACATCATGGGGAACATTCGGTATCCTTATTCCCATTACAATGGCAGTATTCGGCGGAGTGGACAGCCAGCTGATGGTTCTTACAATTGCATCCATTCTTGCAGGTGCAGTTTGCGGCGACCATGTTTCTCCCATTTCCGATACAACAATCCTTGCTTCTACGGGAGCTAACTGCAACCACCTGGAACACGTTTCAACCCAGATGCCCTATGCACTTATTGTTGCAGGATGCAGCTTTGTAGGATATCTCATAGCAGGATTTACAAATGCATGGCTCGGACTTCCTATCGGACTTGTGCTTCTTATTGCTGCACTCTTTATTGCAAAGAAGAAGTTTTCTTCCGAAGAGCAGGTAGTAGGGAAAAAGTCGAAGTAAATTTATACAATTAATATTATTAAACAGGTTTCGGTCAGCTCCGAAGCCTGTTTTTTTATCTAAAAGCATAAAAAATGCCTTTTCTCAATTAAAAATTAAGAAAAGACAAAAAGTTTAGCCCACTTCTATTGACATTTGTTGACAAGGGGTGTAAAATACTATACTGCCTATCATAATGGCAGTGTATACCCTTAAGGAATTTTTCTTTAAGCGGATTGTATCACTTTTTTCTCCGAAAATCAAGGAGAATTTGTTGGAAAGCAATCGTTTTTTGTTCAAAAACAAAAACGTTTCCATGTTGATGGACGAATAAAAAGAACGGAGTGATTAGCCTATGGTGAATGTGAAACCTGTTAAGCTTGGCAAAAATACCCGCATGAGCTTCGGACGCATCAATGAGGTTATGGAAATGCCCAACCTTATTGAAATCCAGAAGAACTCATATCAGTGGTTCCTCGATACGGGTCTGAAAGAAGTTTTCAGAGATATCGATGAGATTACTGACTATACGGGAAATCTGGTTCTCAGCTTCATCGATTACCGCATGGACGATAAGCCCAAATATACGGTGACTGAGTGCAAAGAGCGTGATGCAACATATGCGGCGCCTTTAAGGGTAACTGCAAGACTGCTCAATAAGGAAACCGGCGAAATCAAGCAAAACGAAGTGTACATGGGCGACTTCCCGCTCATGACCGACAGCGGTACTTTCGTTATTAACGGCGCTGAGCGTGTAATAGTTTCACAGCTTGTTCGTTCTCCCGGCGTATACTACGGCATGACCCATGACAAGACCGGTAAAAAGATGTTTACCACAACTGTCATCCCCAACCGTGGTGCATGGCTTGAGTACGAGACAGATCAGAACGACATTTTCTATGTAAGAATAGATAAGAACAGAAAAATTCATATCACAACGTTTATCAGAGCACTGGGACTCGGTACAAATTCTGAAATTACCGATTTCTTCGGAGCTGATGAGAGAATCCTTGCAACCCTTGAGAAGGATACAACTCAGAACAGGGAAGAGGCACTTCTTGAAGTTTACAAAAAGCTCCGTCCCGGCGAGCCTCCGACACTTGAAACAGCTCAGTCACACCTTGACGGACTGTTTTTTGACGCACATCGTTATGACCTTTCAAGAGTCGGACGCTATAAATACAATAAGAAGCTTGCAATTTCACAGCGTCTTGCAGGTCACAAGCTTTCACAGCCCATTGCAAGCCCCACAACAGGAGAAATCCTTGCTGAGGCAGGAGAGGTTATCTCCAAAGAGAGAGCCTATGAGCTTGAGCAGGCAGGCGTTACAATCGCTTATGTTGACGTTGAAGGCGCAGAAGTAAAGATCATCTCCAACGGTATGGTTGATATCGGCGAGTATGTTCCTTTCTTCACAGAGGAAGAGCTTGAGGATATCGGCATCAACGAGAAGGTACGCTTCAGCGTTCTCACTGAGGTTCTCGAAAAGTGTGAGGGCGATGTTGACGCTCTTAAAGCAGAGCTCAAAGCACGCTGCGATGACCTTATTCCGAAGCACATCATCATTGATGATATCTTTGCTACAATCAACTATCTCAACTGTCTTGCAAACGACGTCGGAACCGTTGACGATATCGACCACCTGGGCAACCGCCGCATCCGTTCTGTCGGCGAGCTTCTCCAGAATCAGTTCAGAATCGGTTTCACACGTATGGAGAGAGTTGTAAGAGAGAGAATGATGACTCTCCAGTCACAGGAGAGCGATACAGCAACTCCCCAGGCACTTATCAACATAAGACCTGTTGTAGCGGCTATAAGAGAGTTCTTCGGTTCATCACCCCTTTCACAGTTCATGGATCAGAACAACCCCCTTGCTGAACTTACTCACAAGAGACGTCTTTCTGCTTTGGGACCCGGCGGACTTTCAAGAGACCGTGCCGGATTCGAAGTTCGTGACGTTCATTACAGCCACTACGGACGCATGTGTCCCATTGAGACTCCTGAAGGACCCAACATCGGACTTATCTCCTACCTTGCAACTTTTGCACGTATAAACAAATACGGCTTCATTGAAGCTCCTTTCCGCAGAGTTGATAAGGAAACCGGCGTTGTTCTTGATGAAGTAACCTACATGACAGCCGACGTTGAGGATGATTACATCGTTGCACAGGCTAACGAGCCCCTTGATGAAAACGGCAGATTCATGCGCAAGAAGATAAATACACGTTACCGTGACGAGTTCCTTGAGATCGACTCTTCAAGAGCTGACTACATGGACGTTTCACCGAGAATGGTTGTTTCAGTTGCTACTGCAATGATTCCCTTCCTCGAAAACGACGACGCAAACCGTGCTCTCATGGGTTCAAACATGCAGAGGCAGGCTGTGCCGCTTCTTAAAACCGAGTCTCCCATTGTCGGAACCGGTATGGAATATAAAGCAGCTGTTGACTCAGGTGTTGTTGTACTTGCAAAGAGAGCAGGTACTGTAACAAAGCTCAGCGCAAGCAATATTGAAATTACAACAGATAACGGCGAAGTTGATTCCTATGAGCTTCTCAAGTTTATGCGCTCCAACCAGGGTACATGCATAAACCAGCGTCCTATCGTTGATCTCGGACAGAGAGTTGAGGAGAAGGAAGTTATCGCCGACGGTCCCGCAACAAGCAACGGTGAAATCAGCCTTGGTAAGAATGCCCTTATCGGCTTCATGACTTGGGAAGGCTACAACTACGAGGACGCCGTACTTCTTAACGAAAAGCTTGTACGTGAAGACGTTTACACCTCAATTCACATCGAAGAGCATGAGATTGAGGCAAGAGATACAAAACTCGGCGCAGAGGAAATCACAAGAGATATTCCCAACGTCGGTGAGGATGTCCTTAAAGACCTCGACGAAGAGGGTATTATCCGTGTTGGTGCAGAGGTTCGCTCCGGCGACATCCTTGTAGGTAAGGTAACTCCCAAGGGAGAAACTGAGCTTACAGCAGAAGAAAGACTTCTCCGTGCTATTTTCGGTGAAAAGGCACGTGAGGTAAGAGATACATCTCTTCGTGTTCCTCACGGTGAGTACGGTATTGTTGTTAAGGTTGAGATCTTTACAAGAGCTAACAGCGATGAGCTCAGCCCCGGCGTTAACAAGGTTGTACGCTGCTACATTGCACAGAAGCGTAAAATCTCCGTCGGTGACAAGATGGCTGGTCGTCACGGTAACAAGGGTGTTGTTTCAAGAATTCTTCCCCAGGAAGATATGCCCTTCCTTCCCGACGGTACTCCTCTTGATATCGTTCTTAACCCCTTGGGCGTTCCGTCCCGAATGAACATCGGTCAGGTTCTTGAAGTTCACCTTGGTTTTGCTGCAAGACACCTTGGCTGGAAGATCATGACTCCCGTTTTCGACGGCGCTCATGAGTCCGATATCCGTGATGCACTTCGTGAGGCTGGTCTGAGAGAGGACGGTAAGTCATTCCTTATTGACGGACGTACAGGACGTCAGTTTGATAACCCCGTAACTGTGGGTGTTATGTATTACCTTAAACTCCACCACCTTGTTGACGATAAAATCCATGCCCGTTCAACAGGACCCTATTCACTTGTTACACAGCAGCCTCTGGGTGGTAAAGCTCAGTTCGGCGGACAGCGTTTCGGTGAAATGGAAGTTTGGGCTCTTGAAGCTTACGGCGCTGCCTATACTCTTCAGGAAATCCTTACTGTTAAGTCCGACGATATTGTGGGCCGTGTAAAGACCTACGAGGCAATCGTCAAGGGTCAGAACGTACCGAAGCCCGGTATTCCCGAGTCATTCAAGGTTCTTATCAAAGAGCTTCAGTCACTTGGTCTTGACGTAAGAGTTCTCGATAAGGATGATCAGGAAATTGACCTTAAGCAAAACTTTGACGGCGACGACATCGGCTATGTTATGAGCGACGATGCAGCTTTCTCACAGGTAAACGATGCTGAGGATGCAGATGGCTACGGCATTGAAGCACCCGAAGAGGAAGAGGAGCCCACAGAGGTTGATTTCGAAGCTCTTGAAGCATTCAGTGAAGACGAGCTTTTCGGTGACGACGGATTTGACGAAGACACCTTTTAATGAAAAGAAACGCAATTAACAATTGAAAGAAGGGGTCGGTTACATGGAAAACATCACATTTGAGTCAATAAAAATCGGTCTTGCTTCACCTGAACAGATCAGAGAATGGTCTTACGGTGAAGTCAAGAAGCCCGAAACCATAAACTACCGCACACTCAAGCCTGAAAGGGACGGTCTTTTCTGCGAAAGGATTTTCGGACCCACTAAGGACTGGGAGTGCCACTGCGGAAAGTATAAACGTATCCGCTTTAAGGGCAAGGTCTGCGAACGCTGCGGAGTTGAAATAACAAAGGCAAAGGTTCGCCGTGAGAGAATGGGTCACATCGAGCTTGCAGCTCCTGTTTCCCACATCTGGTACTTCAAGGGTATTCCCTCACGTATGGGACTTATGCTTGACATTTCTCCCCGTGACCTTGAAAAGGTTCTCTATTTTGCCCTTTACATCGTCACAGATCCCGGTGACACACCGCTTCAGCGTCTTCAGATTCTCAACGATAAAGATTACGCTGATATGAGAGAGAAGTATGAGGATTCTTTCCGTGCCGGAATGGGTGCGGAGGCTATCAAAGAGCTTCTTTCACAGATAGATGTTGAATCCCTTGCAGAAGAGCTTCGTGATGAGCTTGAAAACGCAAGCGGCCAGAAGAAGGTAAGAATCTTAAAGCGTCTTGAGGTTGTAGAGGCCTTCAGACAGTCCGGCAACAAACCGGAATGGATGATTCTTGACTGCCTTCCCGTTATTCCGCCCGATATCCGTCCCATGGTTCAGCTGGACGGCGGACGCTTTGCAACATCTGACCTTAACGACCTTTACAGAAGGGTCATCAACAGAAATAACCGTCTTAAGAGACTTCTTGAGCTTGGAGCTCCCGATATTATCGTAAGAAACGAAAAGAGAATGCTTCAGGAGGCAGTTGACGCCCTTATCGACAACGGCAGAAGAGGCCGTCCCGTAACAGGACCCAACAACAGACCTCTTAAATCTCTTTCCGATATGCTTAAAGGTAAGCAGGGACGTTTCCGTCAGAACCTTCTTGGTAAGCGTGTTGACTACTCAGGACGTTCCGTTATCGTCGTAGGGCCCGAGCTTAAAATGTATCAGTGCGGACTTCCCAAGGAAATGGCTCTGGAGCTCTTCAAGCCCTTTGTCATGAAGCGTCTTGTTGAAACAGGCGCAGCAGGAAACATCAAATCCGCAAGAAAGATGGTTGAGCGTGCAAAGAATGAGGTCTGGGACGCTCTCGAAATCGTCATCAAAGACCATCCCGTAATGCTCAACCGTGCTCCCACTCTTCACAGACTGGGTATTCAGGCTTTCGAGCCAGTACTTGTAGAGGGCAGAGCTATTAAGCTTCATCCCCTTGTATGTACCGCTTTCAACGCTGACTTCGACGGCGACCAGATGGCTGTTCACGTACCTCTTTCAGCAGAGGCACAGGCAGAGGCACGTTTCCTTATGCTTGCTGCTAACAACCTTCTTAAGCCTTCAGACGGAAAGCCCGTTGCCGTTCCTACACAGGATATGGTTCTCGGCTCATATTACCTTACTCTCATTAAGCCCGGCGAACCCGGCGAGGGCAAGGCATTCAGAAACGTTGAAGAAGCTATCATGGCTTACGACGAGGGTAGCCTCGGTCTTCATGCTCTTGTAAAGATCAGAATGAGCAAGGTAGTTGACGGGGTAGAGGTTTCACAGATTATCGAAACCACTCTCGGACGTGTTATCTTCAACAATCCCATTCCTCAGGACCTCGGTTTTGTTGACCGCAGCAAGCCTGAAAATATGTTCAAGCTCGAAGCTGATTTCCTTGTCAGCAAGAAGATGCTTGGTAAGATCATTGACAAGTGCATAAAGGTTCACGGTACAGCCGTAACCGCAGGCGTTCTTGATAAGATTAAAGCTCAGGGCTGTCAGTATTCAACTCGAAGCGGTATTACCGTTGCTGTCTGCGACGCTACAATCCCGCCCAAGAAGAAGGAATTCCTTGCACAGGCTGAGGCTGAGGTTGATAAGATCAACCACTTCTATCTCAAAGGTAGATACAGCAATGAGGAGCGTTCAAGAAACGTTATCAAAGTTTGGGAAGACTGCACAAAGAAAGTTTCCTCCGAACTTACTGCAAACCTTGACCACTACAACCCCATCTACATGATGGTTGACTCCGGTGCCCGTGGTTCTGAGTCACAGCTTCGTCAGCTTGCAGGTATGCGTGGACTTATCGCAAATACAGCAGGTAAGACAATCGAAGTTCCCATTCGTGCTAACTACCGTGAAGGACTTAATGTTCTCGAATACTTCATCTCCTCCCGTGGTGCACGTAAAGGACTTGCTGATACCGCTCTTCGTACCGCTGACTCCGGTTACCTTACACGTCGTCTTGTTGACGTTTCACAGGATGTTATCATCCGTGAAGAGGACTGCGGATGCCACGAAGGTATCGATGTTTACGATATCCGTGACGGCAAAGAGCTTATCGAAGGTCTTGCAGAGCGTCTTAAGGGACGTTACCTCCTTGAGGACCTTTATGATAAAGAGACAGGCGAGCTCATTATGAGCAAAGACCGCATGATGACCGATGCCGATGCAGAGCGCATTGTGGCAAGCGGAGTTGAGAGAATCAAGATTCGTTCACTTCTTACCTGCCGTGCAGAGCATGGTGTATGTATCAAGTGCTACGGCTCCAACCTTGCAACAGGTGATCCCGTAACAGTCGGTGAAGCAGTTGGTATTATCGCTGCTCAGTCAATCGGTGAGCCCGGTACACAGCTTACAATGAGAACGTTCCACACCGGTGGTGTTACATCAGCTGCCGATATCACACAGGGTCTTCCCCGTGTTGAGGAACTTTTCGAGGGCAGAAAGCCCAAGCACCTTGCAATCCTTTCAGAGATTTCCGGTGTTGTTTCAATCGAAGACATCAAGGGCAATCCCCATGTTGTCATTACAGATAACGAAAACGGAGATCAGAGAAGTTATCTTATTCCTTATGATGCACGTCTTAAAGAGTATATCCGTGACGGTGCATTCGTAAATAAGGGCGATGTGCTTACAGAGGGTTCAGCTAACCCCCACGACATTCTTGCAATCAAGGGTACAGATGCTGTTCACGATTACCTTATCCGTGAGGTTCAGCGTGTTTACCGTATGCAGGGTGTTGATATCAACGATAAGCACATTGAGGTTATCGTCCGTCAGATGATGAAGAAGTACAAGGTTGTAGAGCCCGGCGATACAGATATGCTTCCCGGATCAACAGTTGAAAAGTACGAGTTCATCACAAAGAACGAGGCTATCAGAAAGAGAGCAGAGGAGACCGGCGAGGATCTCAAAGAGGCAACAGGAACACCTGTTCTTCTCGGTATCACAAAGGCTTCACTTGCAACAGACTCCTTCCTTTCAGCAGCATCCTTCCAGGAAACCACAAGAGTTCTTACAGATGCAGCTATCAAAGGAAAGACAGATCCGCTGCTCGGACTTAAAGAAAACGTCATTATCGGTAAGCTTCTTCCCTCCGGTACCGGAATGGACTGCTACAGCAGGGTAGAGATTGATCCTGTGAAAACAGCAGAAGAGGCAGCCGAATAAGCCTAAAAATAATGACAAAAACCGTGTTTTGGTGTGTTGACAACCATAAACACTTATGTTAAAATAACCAATTGTGTGGGTATATTTTCTATATTTTGCCCATAGCAGCTTAAAAAACGGTGACAAGGGGGCTTTATGCCCCCTGCACATATATTTTTAGTGCAAGGAGGTGCAGTAGATTTGCCAACCTTTAACCAGCTTGTTCGCAACGGAAGAAAATCCCTTGAGAAAAAGGCTAAGGCTCCCGCTCTTTTAAAGGGTCTTAACTCAAAGAAGAACATTCTTACAGATAACGACTCTCCTCAGAAGCGTGGTGTTTGCACAGCCGTTAAGACAGCTACTCCTAAGAAGCCTAACTCAGCTCTCAGAAAGATTGCCAGAGTTCGTCTTACCAACGATATTGAGGTTTCCGCCTATATCCCCGGTGTAGGACACAACCTTCAGGAGCATAGCGTTGTTCTTATCCGTGGCGGCCGTGTTAAGGACCTTCCCGGTGTTCGTTACCATATCATCCGTGGTACACTTGATACTCAGGGTGTTAACGGAAGAATGCAGTCCCGTTCAAAGTACGGTGCGAAGCGTCCTAAGGCAGCTAAAAAATAATCCGGTAGACCGGAAAATGAAACGACAGAATCTTCTTGCAGGCTGAGCGAAAAGCTCAACCAATGCTGAGGTTAATATATATTATTATCGCCTCATCATTGGCGCCACGGGAATTTTGTCACTCGAGTACCTATGATATCATTATTATGAAGGAGGGAAGCGAAGTGCCAAGAAGAGGCCAGATCGCAAAACGTGATGTTTTGCCGGATCCGCTTTACAATTCAAAGCTTGTCACTCGTCTTATCAACAGCGTAATGTATGACGGTAAGAAGGGCGTTGCCCAGAAGATCGTTTACGATGCTTTTGATATCATCAGAGAGAAGACAGGCAAAGAGCCCCTCGAAGTTTTCGAGGCAGCTATGGAAAACGTAATGCCCGTACTTGAGGTTAAGGCACGCCGTGTAGGTGGTGCAACTTACCAGGTACCTATGGAGGTTCGTCCTGAGAGACGTCAGACTCTTGGTTTACGTTGGATCACACTTTACAGCCGTCAGCGTTCAGAGAGAACAATGCGTGAGAGACTTGCAGCCGAGATCATGGATGCAGTTAACAGCACAGGCGGCGCATTCAAGAAGCGTGAAGATACACACAAGATGGCAGAAGCCAACAAGGCATTTGCTCATTACAGATGGTAATTTCCTTTTTTACGGATATTTTGCGAAAAAAAGGGAAATATTTCAATCAGTATGCACTTTTTTAAGTGCAGCGTTTAAAGAAACCGCATGAGCGGCGATGGAGGGTTTTATGCCAAGAAAGGTATCATTAGCTATGACCAGAAACATCGGTATCATGGCTCACATCGACGCCGGTAAAACAACAACAACCGAGCGTATCCTGTTCTATACAGGTATCAACCACAAGATCGGTGAGACCCATGACGGTGCCGCCACAATGGACTGGATGGCACAGGAGCAGGAGAGAGGTATTACAATTACTTCCGCTGCTACCACTTGCTTCTGGAGAGATCATAGAATCAACATTATCGACACTCCCGGCCACGTTGACTTTACAGTTGAGGTTGAGCGTTCACTTCGTGTTCTCGACGGCTCTGTAACAGTTATGTGTGCTAAGGGCGGCGTTGAGCCTCAGTCTGAGACCGTTTGGCGTCAGGCTGATAAATATCATGTTCCGCGTATGATTTACGTCAATAAGATGGACATCATGGGTGCGGACTTCTACAATGTACTGAGCATGATTAAGGATCGCCTTAAATGTAACGCAGTTCCGATTCAGCTTCCCATCGGTTCAGAGGATACTTTCAAGGGTATCATCGACCTTGTAACAATGGAAGCTGAGGTTTACTACGACGACAAGGGTCTTGACGTTCGTAAGGAGCCTATCCCTGAGGATATGATGGAGCTTGCTCAGAAGTATCGTACAGACCTTCTTGAGCACGTTGCAGAGCAGGACGAGGACCTCATGATGAAGTACCTCGAGGGCGAAGAGCTCACAATCGACGAGATTAAATCAACAATCCGTAAGTCAACAATCGCTAACAGCATGGTACCGATTACCTGCGGTACTTCTTACAGAAACAAGGGCGTTCAGATGCTCCTTGACGCTATTGTTGATTACATGCCTGCTCCCACAGACGTTGCAGACATCACCGGTATTAATCCCGAGACAGAAGAGGACGAGGTTCGTCATTCTTCCGACGAAGAGCCTTTTGCAGCTCTCGCATTCAAGATTGCTACCGACCCCTATGTTGGTAAAATCTGCTTCTTCCGTGTGTATTCCGGTACAGTTGATGCCGGAAGCACTGTTTATAACTCTGTTAAGGATACTAACGAGAGAATGGGACGTATTCTCCAGATGCACGCTAACCACCGTCAGGACATCGAGACCTGCTACGCTGGTGATATAGCTGCTGCTGTTGGTCTTAAGAATACAACAACAGGTGATACACTCTGTGATCCCAAGTATCCCGTAATCCTTGAATCCATGGAGTTCCCCGAGCCCGTTATCCGTGTTGCTATCGAGCCCAAGACCAAGGCTGGTCAGGAGAAGATGGGTATCGCTCTTCAGAAGCTTGCTGAAGAAGATCCCACATTCAAGGCTTATACAGACGAAGAGACAGGCCAGACAATCATCGCAGGTATGGGTGAGCTTCACCTTGAAATCATCGTTGACAGAATGCTTCGTGAGTTCAAAGTTGAAGCTAACGTAGGTAAACCTCAGGTTGCTTACCGTGAGACAATCACCAAAGCTGCTGATGAGGACTGCAAGTATTCACGTCAGTCCGGTGGTCGTGGTCAGTACGGTCACGTTAAGATCCGTATCGAGCCCAACCCCGGCAAAGGATATGAGTTCGTTAACGAAATCGTCGGCGGCGCTATCCCGAAAGAGTACATCGGACCTGCTGAAGCAGGTATCAAGGGCGCAATGCTTTCCGGTGTTCTTGCTGGCTACAACGTTGTTGACGTTAAGGTTACTCTTTATGACGGTTCTTACCATGAGGTTGACTCCTCTGAAATGGCATTCAAGATTGCCGGTTCAATGGCATTCAAGAACGCTATGAAGAAGGCAGCTCCCACACTTATGGAGCCCATCATGAAGGTTTCCGTAATCACTCCCGACGACTACGTTGGTGACGTTATCGGCGACATCAACTCACGTCGTGGACTCATGCAGGGTATGGAGCCCAGAAATGGTGCTACTCAGATCAATGCTATGGTTCCCCTTTCAAACATGTTTGGATACGCTACAGACCTTCGTTCAAAGACTCAGGGACGTGGACAGTATACAATGGAGCCCAGCCATTACACTGAGGTACCCAAGTCAATTGCTGATGAAATTATCAGCAGCCGCATGAAGAAGGATTAATTTATCAAAAATCTATTGCAATTAGTCAATAGAATTGTTAAAATATCCTTACGGCGCATGCCGTTAAAAACACAAATTATTTTGCTGAAAATAAAGGAGGAAACATCCAATGGCAAAGGAAAAATTTGACAGAACCAAACCCCATGTCAACATTGGTACTATCGGCCACGTTGACCACGGTAAAACAACTCTTACAGCTGCTATCACAAAGACTCTCGCTATGAAGGGCGAGGCTGACTTCGTTGATTATGCAAACATCGATAAGGCTCCCGAAGAGAGAGAGCGTGGTATCACAATCAACACAGCTCACGTTGAGTATCAGACAGAGACTCGTCACTATGCTCACGTTGACTGCCCCGGCCATGCTGACTATATCAAGAACATGATCACCGGTGCTGCTCAGATGGACGGCGCTATCCTTGTTATCGCTGCAACAGATGGTCCTATGGCTCAGACCAAAGAGCACCTTCTTCTTGCTCGTCAGGTTGGCGTTCCTTACATCATCGTATTCATGAACAAGTGCGATCAGGTTGACGATCCCGAGCTCCTTGAGCTTGTTGAGATGGAAATCCGTGAGACTCTTGACGAGTACGAGTTCCCCGGCGATGATACACCCATCATCAAGGGTTCAGCTCTTAAGGCTCTTGAGTACTCAGGTAACGATGTAAACGCTCCTGAGCTTGCTTGCATCTGGGAGCTCATGGATGCTGTTGACAGCTACATCCCCACTCCTGACCGTAAGGCAGACCTTCCCTTCCTTATGCCCGTTGAGGACGTTTTCACAATCACAGGCCGTGGTACAGTTGCTACAGGTAGAGTTGAGCGTGGACAGCTCAGAACTTCTGAGGAAGTTGAGATCGTTGGTCTTACAGACGAGAAGAGAAAGACTGTTGTTACAGGTATCGAGATGTTCCGCAAGATCCTCGACTATGCTGAGGCTGGCGACAACATCGGTGCTCTTCTTCGTGGTATCCAGCGTACAGAGATTGAGCGTGGACAGGTTCTTGCTGCTCCTGGTTCAATCCATCCTCACACAAAGTTCAAGGGTCAGGTTTACGTTCTGAATAAGGACGAAGGTGGACGTCATACACCTTTCTTCAACAACTATCGTCCTCAGTTCTATTTCCGTACAACTGACGTTACAGGTGTTATCACTCTTCCCGAAGGCGTAGAGATGTGCATGCCTGGCGATAACGTTACAATGTCTGTTGAGCTTATCACTCCCATCGCTATCGAAGAGGGACTTCGTTTCGCTATTCGTGAAGGTGGACGTACAGTTGGTTCAGGTGTTGTTACTGAGATCGACGAGTAATTCTACTCTTTAACAATTTTAAGGCTCTGCTTTATGCAGAGCCTTTTTTCATGTTCTCAGACTTTCGAGATATACGATTTTGACATATTAAAAGCAGTGCAATCCGCAAAAGGACTGCACTGCTTATTTACAACAGATAATAAATTGAGGTATGTGAATAAATTTGATAAAAATATCAATAGGTACTCTTTTCTACATTTATTGACATTCCGCCTCGTTTATTGCCTTGGGCAAAGCTAATAGAAGTTTTAGCATCCACCCATCCGAAATAATTAAGCGTCGGAAACTCGCTGTCCTCCTTATAAATATCATAGGCAAGTCTTTTTTGAATTACCGTTTCTTCCAATAACTCAACATAGTCCTTTGCCTCTTCGATGGTGAAATTGTCAAACTGAAAAGAATAGTGATAGTATTTTTCGTCCTCGCTGTTCATGAATACATAAACATCAGCTTCAGTGGGCTTCGGAATGTTTCCATATAGAAACTCACCTTCAAATGCTGCCAAAGGCAGGGAAGGCATAGGTATGGTTTCGCTTTCTTCCTCTTCCTGATTAACAGTGCATTGAGTAAAAAGAAGTAATAACACTATTAGCGTGCAAAGTAATGCAGTAGCTTTGAATTTTCTGTTTATGCTTAAAAATTTTAAATCTGTGTTCACAGATACACCTCCGATGATATATTTTGTTTTCGCTACTATGTATTGCTAATTATTATTACATAGTATATCTCATCTCTTATTGGTTGTCAACTTTCTGAATTAAGGGAAGGTTGAAAATAAATTTTATATCAGGAATGTGCCATGAGGAGATTTAAAAGGTAACAAAGGAAGCTAATTTATAAGAGCCAACTGACTGATAATTGCTGAACTCTTAAAAGGCTTTAGAAGTTTAACCTTAAGATTTGCATTAGAAAAAGCAGGTCATAAAGACCTGCTTTTAATGTTTAGAGCTTTTCCGTAATATTATTGTGCAGATTCTTCGGATCTATCTTCGGAGTCTTCTTTTTCATGTCTGCGCTTATTAAGTATTTCAAGTATTCTGTTATGCTCGTCATCGTCAAGAGCATATTTCCAAGTGGGAATTACAGCAAGAAGACATCCGATAGCAGGGGGAATGGAGATAAGGAAGAAGAGAATCATAAGATATGGTGCATATTCAGGGTTTTCTCTGGGGATTCCTCCTGCTTCAATGAAAGCGTTTACTTCCTGAACACGGGCATCTGAAAATCCTACTGCTGAATAAGCTATACCGCTTATGACAGTTGCTATACCCATAGAAAGCTTTGTTATAAAGGACTGACCTGAGAAGAAAACACCGTCGGGACGTATGCCGCTCTGATATTCCTCATAGTCAACAGCATCTGCTATCATAAGGGAACGAAGAACGGATATAAGACCTATTGCGCCTCCGCAGATTACGAAGAGAACTAAGCTTATGGCAAGATACATAGGTTCAACAAGTTTAGAAGGAGCTGAAAGATAGAGCACAAACAAAAGTGCAAACGGAACTGCGCTTAAAAGATGACAATAATTATAGAGGTTTTTCTTTGAGAATTTTTTGGTAAGCCAGGGAGAAGCACCCATTGCCACAAACTGACCAATGAAAAGTCCTCCGCCGAGGAGTACCATATAGAGAAGAGCCATAATTGGATCTTTACTTGCATAGTAATATGTTACAATGGGCATTGCAACAAGCATGGGCAGCTGAATTGTGCTGCTAAGAAGTCCTGAAATAAGTATCTGACGGAAAGGTTTATTTTTCCACATCAGAGCGAAGTTTTCTTTCAGAGTGTATTTTTCTTCAGAGGGGGCAATATGTTCTTTTGTGAAAAGACCGGCCATTTGGAAAGTGATTGTTCCAACTACACCGAACAGCAGTGCAGCGGTGATAAAGCCCATTCTTTCACCCTCAGGAGCGCTGTCGAATACAGGTGTGAATTTTTCTCCCAGAGCCAGAGCCAAGGGCTGAATAGCAAGAAGTGTAATACCTGCGCCGATACCTGCCACTATTCTTGCAAGGGACAGAAGCTTTGTTCTGTCGTTTTGATCTTCGGTCATAAGAGCTGTTATGCCCCAAAGAGGAATGTCACCTACTGTATAAACCATACCCCATAATATGTATGCAAAGGCGGCCCAGCCAACTACAAGGATATTATGTCCGTTGGCTGCTCCTGCTGCAGGATCATAGAATCCGAAATTTATAAAGCACATCATGGTAACGATAAAAACGGGAATGGGAACAAAAAGGAGATAAGGTCTGCATTTACCCCATTTTGATCTCGTACGGTCAACAATGCTTCCCATTATCGGATCATTGAAAGCATCCCATACACGGGCAATTGCCATAATTGTGCTGACTGCGATTGCCGGTATAAGTATAGTAAATTGCAGATAATAGGCTAAAGAAGCGCCTATTATGTTGTATATTATGTTTTGACCGAACAAACCCATAAGATACATATTTCGCTCTTTAGGCGAATAAGTGTGTAAATTTTTACTGTTTATCATTGCAACTCCTCCGTAAATTTTATGCATTTATTATATCTCCAATTTGCCTTAAGGTCAATTTAAATATTAAATTTAATAAAAAGACTAAAAAAATGTAGATTTTGTTAGCAATACCACCAATGAGATGATGATTTGGTATTTATGTAACGATATGTTTGAAGACTTAATGGGTCAATAGACTAAATTTTACGGTAACAGCCCGAAACTATTGCGTAAAAGAGAATAATTTCTTATTTTTTTGCATTTTTCTTAAATGCAATTGCATTAAATCAAAAAAATGATATAATATTTCTGAAAAATTCCGCTAAGCGGTTTATTTTTTATTAGGAGGAATAAGATTATGTCTGTTAGCAAATCCACAAAAGAAACATTGCAATTTATGGTTGACGGTATTAAGTACGTCTGCGAAAACTTCAAGCGAAGAGGTCCGGGTACGGAATCTGAGCGCAATGCTCAGGCTTTTTTCAAGAAGGAGCTTGAAAAATATTCCGATAGTGTTGAAATGGAAGACTTTACCGTGCATCCTCATGCATTTATGGGATTCATAATTATATCTGCATTTTTTACTTTATTTTCAACTGTTATGTTTTGGCTGTCACCTAAAGGTATGGTTTTTCCCATTATAGGTAGTGTACTTACTTTACTTGCTATTCTTATGTTTGTTTTTGAGTTCATGATGTACCGCTCCTTTGTGGATTTTCTGTTTCCAAAAAGGGTTTCAAGAAATGTTATGGCGAGAAGAGCTCCGAAAGGGGAAGTCAAGAGAAGAATTATTTTCGGTGGTCATTCCGATGCGTCACCGGAGTGGACTTATTCAATGCACGGTCAGCTTGCTGCTCTTGTTCCCGTAATCGGCGGAGCTATCATAAGTATGTTTTTCATTTTTGTTGTGAATGCTGCGGCAGCTATCACAATTGCTGCCGGAAACTCTATAGTGTTTGCAGGTTTTTGGAAAATAATGTCAATCATCTCAGTTATAACAATACCTTTCATTATTTCCATAATGTTCTTCATTAACTGGAAAGTTATTGTTGACGGTGCAAACGATAACCTTACAGCCTGCTATATAGCTATGGCTGTTATGAAAGAGATGAGCGATGCGGATTTCCGCTTTGAAAATACAGAAGTTTGCTGTTTGATTGCAGGCGCTGAAGAGGCAGGAATCAGAGGTTCAAAAGCTTATGCAAAGCGTCATCAGAAAGAACTGAAGGAAATCGAAACGGTATTTATATCAATGGATACCATGAGAGAAATAGAGCAGCTTCAGGTTTATACTCAGGGATGTACAGGAACTGTTAAAGACAGCGAAGCTGTAGGTGATTTGCTTCATGAAGCAGGTCTCAACTGCGGAATTGATATGCCCAGAGCAGAACTTTATCCCGGAGCAGTTGACGCTGAAGGATTTTCAATGTACGGAATACGTTCATGCGGTTTCTGCGGAGTAAACCACAATCCCAAAACTTATTATCACACAAGACATGATACATGGGATAACATCAGTCCCGAATGCATTGAACTTTCACTTGATATTTGTCTTGAAGCAGCACGTCTTTATGATGCAAAGGGCGGCATTGAAAGCTACGAGAAAAAATACAAAAAGTAATATTTTCCCATTTAAAATAGGCTGCCTTGTATACTATATAAGGCAGCTTTATTTTTTGTTTACAAATTGTATAGGTATCCCAATCTTTTTGTATGAAAATGCTAAGTAATTTTATCATTTTTATGCAATTAGTTAATTGATTTTCAACTTGAAAGAGTTTATAATTCGCAGTATAAACAGGTTGTGTGCACATTTTGCGGTTAGTGTTGAAGTGAATACTTCCTGTTAAATATTATGAAAGGGGATTTTACAATTGAAAAGTAAAACAATCCGCAAAGTGCTCAGTGTAATACTGGCACTCGTTCTAGTTTTCTCTTCTCTTTCAGCAGGTCTCATGGCTTTTGCTGCTGAAGAAAAAACTGGAGTAGTTGACCTTCCTGAAGGCGTAACTGAAGAGTCCGCTAATCAGGTACTTGCAGCTCTTGACAACGTTGTTAAGAGCGAAGCTGTAGCTTCACTTTTAAGCCCCGGCGCTAAGTCTCTTTCAGATGCAGTGAACAAGCTTATCAGTGACAATCTCTTTAACGATGCTATGGTTAACGAGATCGTAAAGGCTATTTATCCTATGATCCAGGACACAATCAATAACATCGAGAATGTTCCTGATTTCGTCAAAGGCCTTATCTTTGACGTTCTCAAGGGCGCTGTTGGTGTTTATGTTAGACCTGCTGACGTTGCAAGCCAGATCGATGGCAAATACAGCGCTGCCAAAGAAGCAATTGCTGCTGCCGGTGATAACTGGGCAAACGTTAACTGGGACAACGTAAAATGGGGCGTAACTGACAGAGCTTCCTTCATCGATGCTCTCGGTAATGCTCTTAACGGTCTTAACTCTGTTCTCAGAGCTGCTCTTTCCGGAGCTAAGCTTGAGGGACAGGTAAAGATTGGTATCCCCGGTCTTGAAGTTCCTGTTGCTATGGTTAAGATAGGCGGATGCAATGCTTATGCAGATGTTATCCTTCCTCTTCTTCAGCACCTTGGTGCAGATGCAGTAACAGTTGATGAGTTCAAAGCTGGTGAATCAACAGTTGAGATGCTCGGCAATATCCTCAATCCTCTTCTTGACAGAGTTGACTCTCTTACATCAGGTCAGCCTCTTACAGAGATTGTTGAGGTTCTTCCTGAGATCGGATATATCGTTGCAAATCAGCTTCATGTAACTGCTGCTCAGAAGCTTGTTGTTACAATCGGTATCGGCGGAGCTGCTGGCCTTGTAGACTGGTACACAACACAGATCAATGTTGGTGACCTCCTCTTCAACGCTATGCCTCAGCTTAAAGATGCTGCTGGAATCAACGAACTTCTTAAGAATGCAATTACATCTAAGGTTCCTGGTTTTGTATGGAACGACATTGACTTCAAAAAGCTCTCAACACTTGGTGAGTACAAAGAAGTTGACAACACAAACGGCGGCAAGAGCTTCGAAATCGCTGCTTACCGTGCAGACGTTCTCGTTACAGTTCTCAGATATGCTCTTGAGACTGTAAGAGCTAACCAGGATTTCATTTACAGCCAGGTAGACGAGACAGTTAAGGGTGTTCTTGATACCGTTTTCGCTATGGAAGACGATCAGATCATCTCCTTCCTTTTCAGCCTCTTCTCACCCAACTATGATCTTGTAAATGTTGAGTACAATACTCCTGCAATTGAGAAATTCAAGGTTGACTATGGTACCCAGTTTACAAAAGAGCAGATTGCACAGCTTGTCCCCGCTCTTGATGGTCTTATCGGAACACTTCTTCCCGGCGGACTTAAGAGCATGATAAGCACAAATCTCTACACAAACAATATTGTTAATACTCTTGTTAAAGAAGCATATTCCGCTATCGAGGGTGCAGGCGCTGAGGTTTCTCAGGTTCTCAGCCTTCTTGGAATCGATGTAACACCTAAGGGTCTTGCGTCTCTTCTTACAGAGAAAGAGTATGCTGCTGCTAAGGCTGCTTTCGAAAAGGCAGATTCTTGGGCAGATGTTGATTTCTCAACAGTTAACTACGGCTTCACAGACGGCGACAGAGCCGGCTTCACAAATGCTCTTGTAGCAGTTCTTCGTCCTGTATCAGGTCTTCTTGACTTCATTCTTACTGACGAGAACCTTGTTCTCTTTGATGCAGTAACAATTAAGGGCGGTAACGGTTACAACACAGCAATTATTCCTCTTCTTGAGGCTCTTGGCTGCACAAACATCAAGACATATGATGAGTACAAGAAGGATGTTGCCGCAGATCACGACAACCTTATCCTTGACGTAATCAATCCTATCCTTGACCTTGTTGAGAGCATCGCTGCTAAGCCCCTTGATGGTCTTACAAAGATTCTTCCCAACATTGCTTACTTTGTTGACAGCGACAACCTTTCTGTATTTGTAACAAATCTTATCGCTCCTGTAAACTCACTTCTTCTTCAGGCTGGATTTGATGTTACAACACTTTATACAGATCTCCTTAACAACATCGACCTCGACGAGCTTCTCAACAGTCTTCTTCCTCAGGTTCTTCCTGAGAACATCAAGATAGTACTTAGCAACATCGACCTTCACAAGGTTGCTGCTCTTGGTACTCTCACAGACTTCACAAGCAAGCGTGTTGATGCTGACGGCAAGTTCGTAGCAAGCAAGAAGATCGTTGCTGATCAGGCTGATGTTCTTGTTACAGTTCTTCGCTATGTTCTTGGTCTTCTTCAGATAGAGGAAAACTACAACACTGTTAACGATCTCCTTGCAGGTCTTCTTCCTGAGAACATGGTAGGCGTAGTTACAGGAATCCTTGACATGGCTAAGGCAGATCCCGATTCAGCAATCGCACTTATCGTTAGCCTCCTTGTTGGTGAGGGAACCGATCCTGGAGATCCCAGTGATCCTTCAGATCCCAGTGATCCCTCAGATCCTTCTGACCCCGGATATAACGAAGGCGACGTTCCCACTGGTGATACAGCAATTGCTGGTTTCGTAGCAACAGCTGTTGCAGCTGGCGCTGTTCTTCTTATCGCAAGAAAGAAGAAGAATGCCTAATTAAACTGTTATAGGTTTAACCTTTAAAAGGACAAACTTAATATAACGAGTTTAACCCCATACCGGTATATGCCGGTATGGGGTTTTTATATATCTGATTATGTAATTTAACGATTTCAGATTAAAAGAGAAGTAAAGTTATTAGGAATGTAAATAAGACAACAAAGGAGAGATAAAAACAATTAAATATTTTAATCACACTAAAAGTAAAATATTCTTTTAAAATATTAAAATCCCTATGCTTTGCGTAGCATAGGGATTTTAATTTGAAAGGTAAATTATCTATCGTGATCTGCTGACGGGAGCACTTCGGTATCACGGAAGAGAAGAGAAATGCACCAGATACCGGCAAGAGCGACGAGGGAAAAGATTATACGGCTGATAAGGCTTCCCTGACCGCCGAAGAGCCAGCCTACAATATCGAACTGGAAAAGACCGATGCTGCCCCAGTTTATGGCTCCAACAATCACGAGTAATAAAGCAAGTTTATCAAGCATTAAAATTTCAACTCCTTATTTTGCGGTTTGCAATCAATAGTATGGACTGAAATTTTAATTTTATTCATATTTTAATTTTTAAGGCTCTGAATGGGAGCAGGAATGCGTCCGCCTCTTGCAATGAATTTTTCGCTTGATTTTTCGTTTATTGCCATAACGGGACCGCTGCCGAGAAGACCGCCGAAATTAAGCTCTTCGCCGACTTTTTTGCCGATTGCAGGAATAAGTCTTACAGCGGTTGTCTTGGAGTTTACCATGCCGATAGCAGCTTCGTCTGCGATAATTGCGGAAATTGTAGCAGGGGTGATGTCACCTGGTACTACGATCATATCAAGACCGACGGAGCAAACTGCTGTCATGGCCTCAAGTTTTTCGATTATAAGTGAGCCGCTTCTTGCAGCGTCAATCATGCCGGCATCCTCAGTTACGGGGATAAATGCGCCTGAAAGTCCGCCTACATGGGAAGAAGCCATTACGCCGCCTTTTTTAACTGCATCGTTGAGAAGTGCAAGAGCTGCGGTTGTTCCGTGAGTTCCGCACTGTTCGAGACCCATTTCTTCGAGAATATGAGCCACTGAGTCACCAACTGCCGGAGTGGGAGCAAGAGAAAGGTCAACTATTCCGAAAGGAACGTCAAGTCTCTTTGAAGCCTCAGAAGCAACCAGCTGACCCATTCTTGTGATTTTGAAAGCGGTTTTCTTTATTATATCTGCAACGCCTGTAATGTCGCAGTCAGGATTTTTAGCTAGAGCTGCACGGACAACTCCGGGGCCTGAAACGCCTACATTGATTACACAATCAGGTTCGCCTGCGCCATGGAATGCGCCTGCCATAAAGGGATTGTCATCGGGAGCGTTGCAGAACACAACGAGCTTTGCTGCACCTATGCAGTCACGGTCAGCTGTAACTTCTGCTGTCTCTTTAACGATTTCACCCATAAGCTTTACTGCATCCATATTGATACCGGCTTTTGTGGAGCCTATGTTTACAGAGGAGCATATGTGATCTGTAACTGAAAGAGCTTCAGGAATGCTGCGTATAAGCTCTATATCGCCTGCTGCAAAGCCTTTCTGTACAAGGGCGGAATAACCTCCAAGGAAGTTTACTCCCACTGCCTGAGAAGCTTTTTCAAGAGTTCTGGCAAATTTTACAGGGTCGCCGCCGCAGGAAGCGTATATCATTGAAATAGGGGTTACGGATATTCTCTTATGAATAATCGGAATACCGAATTCCTTTTCGATGTCTTCACCTGTTTTGACAAGCTTTTCTGCTTTACGGGTAATTTTATCATAAACCCTTGTGCAGGCTGTGTCGATGTCGCTGTGGCAGCAGTCGAGGAGGGAAATACCCATGGTGATTGTTCTTATATCAAGGTTTTCCTCCTGAATCATGCTAATGGTTTCTAAAATATCTCTTGTGTTTATCATCTGAAAATCTACTCCTTAAATTCTGTGCATTGAGTTAAATACATCTTCATGCATTGCACGAATTGAAAGATTCTGAGCCTCACCCTGTTTTGCAAGATTTTCAGCAAACTCTGTAAAGGGAACGCTGCATTCGCTTACATCAGTAAGCATAATCATGCAGAACATATCCTGTAAAATAGACTGAGAAACTTCAATAACGTTGACATTGTTTTCAGCGCAGATAGAAGATACCTTTGCAAGAATACCGACCTTGTCACGGCCGACAACAGTAATAACAGCACGCATATTATATGACCTCCAAAATTATTTTTCTGATATATATGCCTCAAGCTCCGAAATCATAAAGTCGGCGCTCATGTCTGACGGAATGGAAAACCTGCTTGAAGAAAGACTTACGGGGGCGATATTGGGACATCCCTCCGAAGAGCAGGCACGCTTGAACTGACTTGAGAAAAAGCGTTTGATAAAGGTTTTAAGAGTATTTAAAATATATTCTTCCGAATAAACATCTTCAAAAGCATTTCTTGCATAGTCGAAGATTTTAGACGGAGCAAGGGAGTATTTTACAAAATAGTAAATGAAGAAATCGTGAAGCTCATAGGCTCCGAGGATATTCTCTGTTTTTTGACCTATCTGACCGTTATCTGAGGGGATAAGCTCAGGGCTTACAGGTGTGTCGAGAATATCTTCCAATACACTTCTTGCTTCTGCAAAGGATGGAGACTGGGAAAGATATTTAACAATACATCTTGCCATAGTTTTTGTAATTGAGGAGTTTACATTGTATCCGGAAAGATGATCTCCTCCGAAAGTACACCAGCCAAGAGCCGCTTCTGAAAGGTCGCCTGTTCCGATGACTACGGCGCCTTCCCAGTTGGCAACATCGAAAAGAATCTGCATTCTTTCACGAGCCTGTGCGTTTTCATAAGTTACATCATGGGTTTTAAGACCGTGACCTATGTTTTCAAGATGCTCTGTGCAGGCGTTTTTAATTGAAATTTCACGCTTGTCCGTTCCCAGAGCGTCGAGAAGTGCCAAGGCGTTTTCATATGTTCTGCCCGTTGTTCCAAATCCCGGCATGGTAATACCGATGATGTTTTTTGAGGGAAGGCCAAGTCTTTCAAAAGCTTCGGAAGCCACAAGCACCGCAAGGGTTGAATCGAGTCCTCCGGAAATTCCAACAACAGCCTTTTTGATACCGGTGTTTTTAAGTCGTCCCATAAGTCCCCGTACCTGGAGATCAAAATACTCTGCGGTAACGGAAATGGAATCCATATATTCTTCCGGCAGGAACGGATTTTGAACCACCTTGCGAAGAAGTCCGTTTTTTTCATTGAGCTCATGGAATCCTATTGGATAAACCTCATCGGTGAAAACTTTTTTCTGTGAAGCGATTATATCGCCGTCAATATCTCCGTTTGCGGAAAATGCAGGGGAAATATGAGTCTGCCATGCAATTTCACTGCCGCATTCAAAAATTCCCGCAAAGGGAGTATATACATCAGGAAAAGTTGTTTCGTCTATATTTGAGCAGCACACAACAGCGGCGCAGCCTGCTGATTTAGAAAATGCTGCAAAAAGTTTTCTGCATTCATCCTTATATCCCGCATAGGAAGGTGCTGAGCTCTGGCAGATAACAATATCCGCTCCTGCGTTTACAGCCTTGGCTCCGTAGATAAAGATATCCTCGGGACGGCAGGATACAACGGCAAAAAGTGAATCACCGCACCCGAAAAGCAATGTATCTTCGCAGTTTTCGGGGATGTCGGCAAGTTTTTCTCCTTTATAGAGAACCGTGGTTGCCGGTACAATTTTACCGTTTGATTTTACAGGTGAAGAAACTATAATGTAGGCGTTTGTATCCTTTGTCTGGGATGCAATTTCGGAAATGGCGTTTTCGCAGTCATCACATACAATGCTGCTGGAAGCGAGACTTCCAATGGCAGCTCCGCAAAGGGAAAGACGGGGCAGGACTATAATATCCGAGCCTATTGCAGCCGCATCATTTATTGCCTTTAAAGCATATCCGCCGCAGCGTGCAGCGTTTCCCGAAGCTATTCTGTGAACGCATCCTGAAACTCTGATTATATTCTTCAAAATATACACCTCCAAGATGATATTTCATAATATTCTACCATATAATAGCATTTTGTGCACACAAAAAATCTAAAAAAACTTAAATCATTTGCTTTTATATAATGTCCGAATATGTTACAATAATATTCAGTGAATAAACAGCAGTATTTTGACGTAATTTATGAAAAAGTTTTTTATACTTTTTCCGTCAAAATCATATATTTTTATGTCGGTATTCCCTGAAAATTCTGCTTTGGTTTCCTGCTGTTAAAAAGCGGAATTAATATTGCATACTGTTTTTTATTCAGATGATGCAGTTAACAACAACCGGAAAATCCGAAAGAAAGTTAAGTGGTGATAAAATGGAATTTAAGAAACTTATCGACCTTCATACCCATACTGATAATTCTCCCGACGGAACACATTCCACAATATATATGTGTGAGCAGGCGGAGTTTGCTGGAATAAGGGGAATTGCCTTTACCGACCACTGTGAGGTTGATTCCTATGAAAAGGATCACTATGACAGAAGCGTAATGCAGTCTTATTTTGAGGTTGCAAAGGCTCGCTCCGTATTTATGGGCAGACTTATTGTTTTAGAGGGAATAGAGCTTGGTCAGCCGGCGTACAATCCTGCGCTTGCCGAGAAGATCATTTCAACATATGATTACGATATAGTTTTAGGCTCCGTTCACAATCTCAGAGATGAGCAGGACTTTTTCTTTATGGATTACGAAGACAGAGATGTAAACGAGCTTTTTGACCGTTATCTGGATGCTCTTATAGAGATGACTCAGTGGGGCGGATTTGATGTTCTGACACATCTCACTTATCCTCTCCGCTATATTGAGGGTGAGCACGGATATAAAATCGACCTTAAGCGTTTCAGCGATAAAATTGATACAATTCTTAAAAATCTTGCCGAAAGCGGAAAAGCTCTGGAGATAAACACTTCGGGCTTAAGACAGAAGATAGGCAGAACTTTGCCCACCCTTGACTATGTAAAGCGTTTCAAGGAGTTTGGCGGAGAATATATAACTGTCGGTTCCGATTCACACAGAGCGGAGGATATAGGCAAAAATCTCGGCGACGGAATGCAGACAGCTCTCGATGCAGGCTTTAAGTATATAACTCTTTTCCAGAGCAGAATACCTGTTCCGATTCCCATTGAATAAAGATTCCTGAGGATTTTAAAATAAAAACGAAAGGAAAGATACCGGCATAAATTCACTTTAACGTGTTTTGTGAACCTGAGTATCACAGGATGATGAAATGAAGATTACGGTAAAAGCGGCAGCTAAAATCAATTTGATGCTGGATATTCTCGAAAAGCTCCCCAACGGTTATCACAGTTTGTGGATGATAATGCAGTCTGTAAGTGTTTATGACCGAGTAAGTGTGGAAAAGAAAACTTCCGGAGGAATCACTATAAGCTGTTCTGAGGATGGTATTCCCACCGATGAAAGAAATATAGCTTATAAAGCGGCGGAAAAGTTTTTTGATTTTTGCGGTGAAGAGGATAGAAACATTCATATTACAATCGAGAAGAATATCCCCCATGCGGCAGGACTTGCGGGAGGAAGCGCAGACGGCGCAGCGGTAATCACGGCTTTAAACAGCCTTTATGAAAAAAATCTTCCTGTAAAAAAACTCTGTCAGATTGGCGTTAAAGTAGGAGCCGATGTACCTTTCTGTATTCAGGGCGGAACAATGCTCGCTCAGGATATAGGTCAGGTGCTCTCACAGCTTCCCGATATGCCCTCATGCTTTTTTGTTCTTGCAAAACCTCAGCAGGGAGTTTCAACTGCCGAAGCTTATGCAGCTGTTGACAGCATGAATCTGCGTCATCCCGATGCCCACACTATGTTTAGAAGCGTAGTGGACGGCGATTTAAATGGCATTGCCAAATCTTTGGGTAATGTCTTTGAGCAGGCAGTGGATGTCCATGAGCGTGTCTCAATTAAGGAGATAATGCGCAACAACGACGCAATGGGCTGCTGTATGAGCGGAAGCGGTCCCACAGTTTTCGGTATATTTGAAAACAGCGAGAACGCCGAAAAATGCGCACAGGAACTTTCAAAGAAAATAAAGGGTGTCACCGTTCATGTTTGTACTCCCGCCGAGTACGGCTGCGAAATTGAAAAATAATAAAAGTGAATAAAAGAAAAAATAACCGTCCATAATCTTTGCAAGTCAAAGAAAAGGACGGTGTTTTTTTATGAAATTACTTAAAGCAGAAATCGCAATTATTATGGCAGTTATAATCGCCTTTATTTTCAGTGTTACTACATTTGCCGAAACTTGTACCGGTATAAGAGAAAGCGTTCTTCGTCTTCATGTTATTGCAAATTCCGATTCCGAAGAGGATCAGGCTTTGAAGCTTAAGGTTCGTGATGCCGTACTTGAGGCCGGAAACGAGATTTTTGACGGTTCCGTCACCCGTGACGAAGCAAAGGCTAAAATTGAGCCTAATATAGATAAACTTGAGGAAGCGGCGAAAAAGGTTATAACCGAAAACGGATATGATTATCCCGTTGAAATAACCGTTTCAGAGGAGTATTTCTCGACGAGAACCTATGAAGGATTCACTCTTCCTGCCGGACAGTATATGGCTGTGAGAGTTGTAATTGGCACAGGGGAAGGTCACAACTGGTGGTGTATAATGTTCCCGCCCCTTTGTTTGCCCGCCGCAAGTGAAGATACTTCTATAGACTGTGTGCTCACCGAAAAGGAAGTAAAACTTGTTGAAAAAAGCCCCGAGTATGAGCCGAGATTTAAAATAATCGAAATATACGAAAAAATAATGTCTAAATTAAAATAAAAATACAAAAAGCTGTTAACATTCCGGCCGGAAAGCGATATAATAAAAGCCGAATAAAGCGGACGGAAGGAGTTTTAACATGACAAAGATTCTTGCCCACAGAGGCGCCAATAAAGCCGCACCTCAGAACACTATACCTGCTTTTTTAAAGGCAATAGAAATGGGTGCTCACGGTGTTGAAAACGATGTGCATCTCACTGCCGACGGACATCTTGTAATAGTTCACGACTATGCAATAGACAATATGTCAAACGGCACAGGACTTGTTTCCGATTACACTCTTAAAGAGCTTAAAAAGTTTGATTTCGGCTCATATTTTTCACCGGAGTTTGCAGGTACACAGATTCCCACTCTCCACGAGTTCCTCGATATTGCCGATAAGTTTGAAGTTATCAATATAGAGATCAAAAGCCCAAAGCAGAAAGGTACCGATATAGTTAAAAAGACTATTGACGCCGTTAAGGAGCACGGACTTTTCGACAGGCTTATAATTTCATCTTTTGACGATACACTTCTTGTTGAGGCTAAGGAGATAGATAAAACAGTAAAGACAGGTCTTCTTTATTCTCCTGATTCTCCCATTATCGAAAAGGTTTTTGATGATCCCTTTGCTTATGCAAAGAAAATCGGTGCAGATGCACTTCATCCTCTTTGCTTCTATGTGGATGAAGAGTATATCGAAACCGCCCATAAAAACGGACTTATAGTTAATCCCTGGTGTGTAAATATTCCCGAGGGAATGAAAGCAATGAGCGAGTGGGAATGCGACGGCATTATAAGCGACGTACCCGACCTTTGTGTTGAAACAATCGGAAGATAAAAGTAAATTACATTAAACTTACAGCCCGAAGAATTATTCTTCGGGCTGTTTTAATATAGATTTGTTTAGTTTATCAAAGAGTAACTTTAAGGATTTCTCCTGTGCCTTTTACGGTGTATTCGCCCATGTTTGCGGGAATGAAAATGCTTTCGCCCTTATTAAGGGTAAGCTCTGTATCGCCGCAGCTGAAAGCAAAATCTCCGTCAAGGGAGAGAAGAGAAACAAAGGATTCTTCGCTGGCTTTACCAGTGTATTCTCCGTCAATTTTTACGCTGTAAGATTTAAATATATCGCAGTTTACAAGCTCTGTAACTTCATATCCGTCGCCCTTTTCCGTAACGGGCTTTGCTCCGTAAGGGTGGGTTGGGGGAGTGCAGGAGGTAACGTCAACTGCCTTTTTAATGTGAAGCTCTCTGGGCTTTCCGTCGGCTCCTACTCGTCCGTAATCGTAAACACGATAGGTGGAATTTGAGTTCTGTTGTACCTCAGCAAGAAGTATTCCTTTGCCTATGGCGTGAAGAGTGCCCGATTCAATAAAGAATAAATCTCCCTTTTTAACAGGTACGCTGTTTACAACATCAAGAAGGGTGTTGTTCATAATGCGCTCTTCAAATTCCTGTGAGGAGATTTCCTTCTTAAAGCCGTATATAAGCTCTGCACCCTCTTCACAGTCTATTACATACCAAGCCTCAGTTTTGCCCTGTTCGTGTTCAACTCTCTGAGCGTATTCATCGTAAGGGTGTACCTGGACGGAAAGATTGTCCTTTGCGTCTATAAGCTTTATAAGTACAGGGAAGCTATCAAGGTTTTTACCTTTGCTGCCTAGAACTTCAAAGCCTTTTTCTTCGAGCCATGCGGCAAGAGTTTTGCCCTTGTCGCTGCCGTTAGATATGATATTTGCTCCGTCCTTGTGGCAGGAGAGAGTCCATGCTTCGGCGACTTTTTCCAAATCGCTTTTAATGCCGAAATCGGTCTTAAGCTTTGTTCCGCCCCAGATATAGTCCTTAACGGCGGGAATTAATTTTAACGGATACATTTTAAACTGCACCACCTTAGGTTTATTATATGGTTTAATTTTATCAGATAAGAAATTTTAAATCAATTATCTTATGCTTCTTTCTTTAAAAACTTATTCCAGGGCAGTACGGCGATACCTGTAACGATAACGGCAATAACTGCAAGTGAAAGCCACATAATAAGCAGCGCAGACCATGAAGAGCCGCTCTTTTCGAGAATTGATCCGGCTACCATATTGAGAGCTCCACAGCCGATATATGCAACGGCGTTGAGTATGCCTCCCACCGTGCTTACGCATCCGTAGCGGCTGAAATGCAGGGGAACCATGGTGATTATCATAACGTTTATTGCAAACATGCAGTTTGTAACTCCCGCCATGCAGATAAGGGAAAGAATTATATTATTGCCGAAGAAATTGAGTACTGCAAGGAATGCCGCCGCAATGGCGAAAAACAGCATTGAGGTTTTAAGCTCATTTCGCAGATATTTGTTTGCAAAACGTGCAAAATAGGCTCCCGTTACGTTGATTATGGGAAGAATCATAGTAAGGGCAAGGGAAGTTCCCGTTCCGGTGCTGAACTGCTGTGAGAAAAATGTGGGAATCCACTGTGTTACGCTGTCCTTGAGAGTTCCCTGAATGACAATTGAAATGGTGAGGATAAATACTCCCGATGAAGCCATAAGTCCTATCATCTTCTTATATGAAAGAGTCGGTGCTTTGGCTTCATTTTCGGAAAGCTTTGCTTTTCTGCTTTCGGTTATTATGTTCTTAGTTCCCATGAACCAATAGGCGGAAGCGGCAAGGGAAATAGCGCCGCATACTAAAAATACATATTTCCAGGGAAGTACAAGAAGTGTGAGAAGACTTACTCCGTAGCTTGCAAGGGTTCCTAAGGGAACTGTTGAAGCTATATGTATTCCGAATTTTTCACGCTCATAGGGGCTGAAATAATCTCCGGCAGTTCTGAGAATGGGTGTCCATACCATTGACTGAACTGCTCCGTTGATTGCCCAGAGTGTTATGAACGGTAAAAAGGAATTTACCATGAAAATTGCGATGTTGCTTATGGAAGAAATCGCAAGTCCGCCGAAGATCATATATCTCGGAGAAATGCGGTCACCGAGCATGCCGCTTACAATCTGACCGAGTCCGTAGCAGATGAAAAACGCCGAGGAAATTGCGGCAATCTGACTTTCGGGAAAAACATTAAGTTTTTCGAGCTCCGGCATAACTGCCGAATAGTTAAGCCTGCATATGTAGGTGGAAGCGTAGGTGATCCAGCAGAGTATACATAATTTTTGGTTTTTCTTATCCTCATATCCTAAGAAATTTGTCTTCATTTATCTGTACCTCTTGAAAGTGAATATGTTAAATATTATAATTCACACAAAGGCAAAAATAAAGAATAAATTTTGTATTTAAGAGGTAAAAAATATGGTATTTTTGCGTAAGAGAATTAAATCGCCCAAAGAGAACAAGGAATACATAAGTAATGTAAATATCAGCGGTATTTTCGATAACAGCTATGCTGATTCACTGCCGCAGACAGTAACAGCGGATATTGTAAGAAAGCATTTTGAAACAAAATCAGATAAGACAAATAGAGCTCTGATCATAGGCTTTGACGGAGCCAGAGCGGACAGCATGCTGCTGATATTAAAGGGTGCCGATGAAAAGGTGAGCGGCATAAACAGCGACAGCAGATACAGCGGTATAAAGAAAATAAAAGAAGCGGGAGGACTTTATCTAACTTATGCAGGCGGAGATAAAGGCGGTTATCAGGAAACAAGCACTGCTCAGGGCTGGTCTTCTGTTCTTACTGGAAAATGGGGAAAGGAAAACGGAGTAATCTTTCATGTGCCCATAAGAGAAAATGTCCCCACTGTGCTCAGAGAGCTTGCCGAAAAGGGTTATTCGTCATCTTTTAACGCTTCATGGCAGGATCATTTTACAATTACCTATTCCCGGGAAATAGAGATTGCCAAAATAAATAATCTGCCCCTTACTTTTAACAGAGTGGAAAACGACGAAGAGCTTCACGAGAAAATCAAATCTGAGATAACATCAGGTACAAAATGCATTTTTGCAATATATGAAGCTCCCGACTATAACGGACATTCAACGAAATTCGGAAACGGAAATTACCGCTATGTAAAGGCTGTTACTGATTTAGACAGATGTGTTTATGAGCAGCTGAGCTTTATTGAATCGAGAGAAGAATATAAAGATGAAAACTGGCTTATAATAGTTACATCGGACCACGGCGGACATAATTACAGACACGGAATGCAGATTACCGAGGACAGGGCGACGTTTTTGGCCTGCAATAAAAAATTGACTGATAAATAATTTAGGCTGACATCAGAAAAAAGAAATCAGCTTTCATGGAAATAACAGAGCGTGGAAGCTGATTTCGGTTGTCATTATAAAAGGCAAAAAGCTATAAATTAATATATGTATTCGGTGTTTCAAAAAAATATGAAAAAATTTGAAAAAAAGCGAAAATACCTATTGACTTTAAGAGCATTTTATTATATCATATACAGGCACTGTTTGAGGTGCTTAAATAGTTTGATCCATTAGCTCAGTTGGCAGAGCACTTGACTTTTAATCAAGGTGTCCGGAGTTCGAATCTCCGATGGATCACCACAAAAGCGGTTTGCATTATGCAGACCGCTTTTAATTTTTTCCTTTAAGTGATATAATTGACAAAACGAAGTGTTTTCGTTAATGCATGGGGAGGTCCAAGATATGAAAAAGACACCTGGAATTGCTTTAGTGGGAATAGCTTTTTTGATAGGAATACTTTTGCTGGGTTTCGGTATAAAGAATACCTATGAACTAAAAAAGGAAACGGAAAATTATGCTGTTACGGAAGGCTATCTCAGTGACTATGAGTTAAGGGAGAGCGGAAGCTCCACTGACAGAAACTATTCCTATTATCTGACTTATTCTTATGTTGTAGATGGACGTGAGTATACTGTTACCACGGATTACGGTTCAGGCAGTGTACCGGAAATAGGCAGTACAAAAGAGATTAAATATAACCCTCAAAACCCTGAAGAAGCTGTTATTGCAGGAATTAACGGCGGTATTATAATGATTTTTATTGGAGTTATGTTTATTTTGATTTCAGGAGTTTTCATTATGGGATTTTTGACAAATGCCGGTGTTTTTGAAAAGTGTCCTATTCGTGTTTTCGATCTGTTTATAGGTTTGGTGCCTATAGCAATAGGCGTAGGAGCTTTTTATCTCATGGCTGACGGATTTTCAGTTAAAGCGGCTTTTGCTGCCGGAGGACCATTTGCTTTGATACCGTTTTTACTGATAGCGGCAGGAGTTTTTATAATTGCAAAAAATGTGTTCCGAAAAAAAGATTTTGATGAAACTGATGACGCTAAGTAGCCAAATAGACGAAAATATTAATATTGCTTTTATATTAAATCCGGCTTCTATGCCGGATTTTTTTACTGCTGTTTTTATGTGTTGTGTGAATATATAAAAACTCAGACCCCCTGCACAAAAGCGCAGAGAGCCTGATATAAAAAGGTGAGGAGGTTATAAGCTTTATTGAGTCTTTTTGGAACAGCCGCAGCAGCACTGTGAATTTTTTGAACAGCATCCTGAACAGCCTGTACAGGCGCCCTTTTTTCTGTCTTTATAAATTTTCATTCCTGCCGCTGTAACGGCAGCTAATACAATCAGCGAAATGATTATGTCCGCTGCGTGGAGCGATAAAAATTCAATCATAAAATCACCTGAGTTTGCTGTTTGCCTTTACAGGCTTTCTGAAAAGGAAATAAATAATCACTGCTAAAACTATTATGGCGAAAGCTGTGCCTATGGAGAAGCCGCTGCCTGTGAACAGTGAACCGAACTGATATATGCAAAGGGAAATGCCATAGGCGAAAATAGTCTGATATCCTAAAGCTATAGCTGTCCATTTTCCGCTGTTCATCTCTCTTTTAATGGCTCCCATTGCGGCAAAGCAGGGGGCGCACAGGAGATTGAACACCAGGAACGAGTAAGCGGAAACGGCGGAAAAGTTCTGCGCAAAAACACTCCAGAATTCCTGACCGTTTTCTGAAACCTCTGCAAAGCCGTAAAGTATTCCGAAGGTGGATACAACGTTTTCCTTTGCCACAAGTCCCATAATAGCAGCTACAGCGGACTGCCAGTTGCCCCAGCCGAGGGGAGCGAAAATCCATGCGAAAGCGGAGCCGATATTTGCAAGAAGTCCGTCATTGAGGTCTTCAACCATACCGAAGCCGTTTTCCGTAAATCCGAAGTTTGAAGTGAACCATATAAAAACAGATGAAAGGAGAATGATGGTTCCGGCTTTTTTAATGAAGGACCAGCCTCTTTCCCACATGCTTCTGAGTACGTTTGAAGGGGTGGGCAGATGATAGGCGGGAAGTTCCATAACAAAGGGAGCGGGATCTCCGGCAAAGAGCTTTGATTTTTTAAGCATGATTCCCGAGATGATAATCGCCGCAATGCCAATGAAATAGGCACTGGGAGCAACCCACCAGCTGTCTGCAAATAATGCGCCGGCAATGAGGGCGATAATAGGAAGCTTTGCGCTGCATGGGATAAAGGTTGTAGTCATAACGGTCATTTTGCGGTCACGGTCATTTTCAATTGTCCTTGAGGCCATGATGCCGGGAACGCCGCAGCCTGTACCGATAAGCATGGGGATAAATGATTTTCCCGAAAGACCGAATTTTCTGAAAATGCGGTCCATAATAAACGCAATTCTCGCCATGTAGCCGCAGCTTTCGAGTATGGCAAGAAAGAAGAAGAGGACAAACATCTGTGGCACAAAGCCGAGAACTGCGCCTACTCCGCCCACAATACCCTCTGTAATCAGCCCCTGAAGCCATGGGGAAGTACCTATTCCTTCAAGGAATCCTCCCACTGCATCGGGAATTCCGGGAACAAAAATTGAAGAGCCGAAGAGATGCCAGCCGTCACCAAAGAGCATATCATTTGTAAAGTGTGTAACCCAGTCACCTACGGTAGTAATTGAGACGTAGTAAACAAGGGTCATAACCAAGGCGAAAATCGGCAGGGATAAAAAACGGTTTGTGACGATTCGGTCGATTTTATCCGATAAAGTAAGCTGACCCGCCTTTCTCTTTTCCGTGACACCTTTCAGCATTTTTGCAATAAGCTCGTATCTTTCGTTTACTATTATGCTTTCGCTGTCATCATCCTTTTGTTCTTCAAATGCCTTTATGAGCTTTTCGGCTTCTTCGTGGAATTTTACTTTATCTGAAAATTTTTCATCTCTCTCGAAAGCTTTTATGGCAAAGAATCTCTTTTCACTTTCGGGAATATCATCTGCAAGGAGAGTTTGAAGCTGTGATAAAACTTTTTCTGTGTCATCGCTGAATTTCTGCACGGATTCAAATTTCTGCCCGGCAGCTCTGACAGCGCCCTGTGCCGCCTCTTTGATGCCCGTACCTTTAAGTGCAGATATCTCAAAAACTGCGCATCCCGTTGCCTTTGAAAGCTTCTGAGTATCTACAAATCCGCCGTTTTTATGTACTGTATCCATCATGTTTACGGCGATTACAACAGGTATACCCGTTTCACAAAGCTGAGTTGTAAGGTAAAGGTTTCTTTCAAGGTTTGTGCCGTCAACTATGTTTAAAATTACATCGGGATGCTCTTCCAAAAGATAATTCCTTGCCACTACCTCTTCGAGAGTGTAGGGGGAAAGGGAGTAGATTCCCGGCAGGTCTGTTATTGTAACATCCTTATGACCTTTAAGGCGTCCCTCTTTTTTCTCAACGGTTACTCCCGGCCAGTTTCCCACAAACTGATTGGAACCGGTGAGAGCGTTAAAGAGCGTTGTCTTGCCGCTGTTCGGATTTCCGGCAAGGGCTATTTTAATTGGCATAAATTCTCCTCCTTTAGTTAGTATAAACTAACCTATATACAAAAATAAAAATTACTGGGCAATTACTCAACTTCAATCATTTGTGCATCCGCTTTTCGCAGTGACAGCTCGTATCCTCTGACCGTTATTTCTACGGGATCTCCCAGGGGAGCGGTTTTTCTTACATAAACAGTTGTGCCCTTGGTAATGCCCATATCCATAATGCGCCTTTTAACGGCTCCCTGACCGTTTATTCTCAGTACGGTCACGGTTTTTCCGCATTTGATTTTGTTTAAGGTTTCCATTGTTATTATCCTCTCCTTACACCATAATTCTGTTTGCCATTTCTTTACTTATGGCGATACGTGTATCCTTGACACTTACAATAATATTACCTGTGTTTTGAGATATGACGCTTATTTCTTCGCCGACCGTAAATCCGAGAGCACCCAGATGTTTTTTTATTTCATTGCTGCCGCCTATACGTTTTATTCTTTGAATTTCTCCGGAATTTGCCAATGTCAAAGGCATCAAAACTACCTCCTTCTTTCAAAAAGAAATGCGTTAGTCTTTTCTAACTGCTATAATGTTAGCATCAACTAACTCAATTGTCAATATGTTTTTTGAAGTTTTTAAAAATTGATTTTATATCTGCCTTGTGTTATTATGTTTATAACAAAAATTATGGATGTGATAATTTTGAAAATACAGGAATCTGCAGAAAATTATCTTGAAGCTATACTTGTTTTAGGGCTTAAAAATCCCTCTGTACGTTCAGTTGATATTGCCGCTCAGCTTAATTTCAGCAAGCCCAGCGTAAGCGTTGCAATGAAAAATTTAAGGGAAAACGGTTATATTAATATGTCCGCTGAGGGAAGAATAACTCTTACGGATAAAGGCAGAGAGATAGCGGAAAGTGTTTATGAAAAGCATACGCTTCTTACAAAATGGCTTGTTTTTTTAGGAGTAGATCCTGAAACTGCTGCTGCTGACGCCTGCAAAATAGAGCATGTAATAAGCAAAGAGAGCTTTGAAGCCATAAAGAATCATGTAAAATCTTCATCTTAAAATTAAAGGGGATATGTATGGGGGCAGGAACCGATTTAAGTTTAAAAATTAAAAGAGTGCGTACTGATTTTCGCTGGTCAATGCTTATGAAGCCGGCACCGAAAATCAGAGGAGTAAGGGATATTATAGATATTCCATATGATGAAGACGGAGAAAAGTGGCATTTTCTTGACATACACCGTCCCGAGGTGATAAATAAGGCACTGCCTGCATTTGTGTATATTCACGGCGGCGGATGGAGTACCGTTGACAAGACCTTTTTCCATCATTACTGCCGCTGTATTGCGCAGAAAGGCTTTGTGGTTTTTAATATTGATTACCGACTTGCGCCTGAGCACCGTTATCCGGCTCAGATAGAGGATATTATTTCGGCTGTTAACTGGGTTGTGGAAAACGGAGAAAAATACGGTGCGGATACGTCAAAGCTTATTGTGGGAGGAGATTCCGCAGGAGCGCATCTTTCGGCAACTCTCGGATGCCTTTGCACAAATGAGGCTTACGCTCAGGAGAGCGGATATGCGCCGAGGATTAAGAATATCAAAATATCCGCTTTGGTGCTTCTTTGCGGCGCATACGATATAAAGTCGGCAGTGAAGGTCAGAGTCCCTGCAATAGGCAAATATATAAAGGGACTTCTCAATATCCACTCTTTGCGTGATCTTGCAAAGACCGGGGAATGGGTCGAGGTTTCGCCTTTGCTCCATATAACAGGAGATTTCCCGCCGTCCTTTGTAACGGATTCCTACGACGACGGATTGTTTGAGGAGAGCGTCGCCATGGATAAGGTTCTCGAAACCAGCGGCGTTTATCACAGAACCATTTTCTACGGCAAAAAGGATGCAGCTTTCATACATGATTTTCAGATACTCTATTTCCTTCCTGTTTACAAAAAATGCATGAACGAAATAGTGAAATTCATAAATGAGATTTTAGAATAGTCTAAAACCAAAACATCGGCACAGCTTTGACCGTGCCGATGTTTTTCTCTTTGCGCTTATTTATCTTTTTTTGGTTCCATATATTCTTTTTCACCGCATTTGGGACAGGTGATGATTTTGCCTTCCACTGCGTTTACGGAAAATATCATATTGAGAACCTTTGGTTTAAATTTGTTTCCGCAGTGAGGACATTCAAAATGTTCTTTCTTGTAGAAATAAATGTATCTTATAACTGCTCCTATTACTGCAATTACAGCTATTATAATGGCAATTATCATTATGATTTTTCCTACATCGTCCATTTTGAAGCCCCCTGAATTTAGTTTAGCCACGTATCCCTCTGAGCAGAGAAATCTCTTCTTTGTATCCGCTTAGTTCATTGGGAGTTTCA